>MDTD01020876.1_pt1 | contig 29749 bp, 45 predicted proteins | sample 811221 | NCBI WGS metagenome assembly MDTD01 (sample SAMN05326646, study PRJNA326480) | marine metagenome | isolation source: seawater | place: Pacific Ocean: South West | collected 2011 | reverse complement strand
TGATGTTGTTACCGTACATAAAAGAACCCGCTACTGGTTCTCTGATTCCGTCGATATCGACAGGAGGTGCTGCAATAAATGCAACGATGAAACACGCTGCTGCTGTTAGCAAACAGGGAATCATTAGGACACCAAACCAACCAACATATATTCTGTTGTTTGTTGATGTAACCCATTCACAGAATTCTGGCCACCCTGCTAGGAGTCCTCCAGATCTGCGTTGTGTTGAAAGAGTTGTCATTAGTAAGACGTTTTTAAGTAGGGCATCAAGGGTTAGATGCGAAACTTATTTCCGAAAATCCCTTCACTTTCGGATAGAAGACGAAGTATTATACTGCCTACAGAGGTCTTGGTTGGGAGCAGTTGTTAGTTAGGAGGGCGATACGTTCGAGTCCTTTCTAATGGATGCTATGTCAGCATCTCCGAGTATTTATATTACAAATTCTTTACACAAAAGTCAATAAGCATATATACTCATTCAAACTCTGACTATTATATCTCCCTCACCATCATCTTCATCATCATCATCGTCTTCTAACTCTTCAATTCTATCTTGCAATGATTGATTTAGATGGTAGTCTCCGTTTTTATATTTCTTTAAGAACTCTGGGTCAGGTGTAAAGTTTATACCCATCAGTTCTTCACCATCCTTGACATCTCTCATCTCTGGATGTGTCTTATTACCATATGCTTTCATCACAGATCCATAACTATCTGACTTATTTTTTGACATCGCACCCCAACCTTGAGACATCATTTTAAACGCTAGTGATCCTAGCATTAACATTGCTCCTAGGTATGCGATTTCAATCATTGGATCCATTTTTTTTCTTTAATGACCTTAAGATCATCTTAGCGTATATTATATCACTTTTATTATATAGTTTCTTACCCTGTTTTGCAAGTTTAATTAATTTCTTTGCTGATTTCTTTTGGTTCATCGTAATATTCAATATAAAGTCTTGATAATTGACTCTCTAATATGTCACTACAATCGTATGCCAGTTGCAGATGATGACGTTTACTTATAATCCAATCAGCAAACTCATAATTAGAACAATTTGTCTTCCACTTATTCAAAGCGGAAAGAATGTTTCTTCTTGCTTCTAGTAGGTCAGTCATTTACAACACGTATCTCTTTATAATATGGTACAAAATTTTTGCTGAATGTGCAAATCTTTTCATAAAACTTTGCTTTGTGTTCTGAAAGACCTGTATAGTTTGTGAGTGTAACCCACTTGTCTTTAGCAGTTCTTAGTTGTAGTTTAAATGTTTTCACATCTAGGAATCAATCAGAACTATTTAGATTTCTTCGGTCTAATAATAATTTGATTATTTTCATAGTCTGGAACGAACTCGATAGGGTCATTTGGTTTCCAACATAACTCCTCATAGAGAGAGTTTAGTTTTGACATATCATCCCAGAGGTGTTCTATCTGTTCAGAGAAGGGGTCAGTATCCCATAGTTCTTCGTCCTCAAACATAGATCTCCTTGATTGAAATAGTATTTATTCAATCTAACCTATGTCTTGTAACTTTTCAACAACTGTTTGCTTTTGTATAGGTGCTACGTCTTTGAGTCCTTCAATACTATACCAAGGTGCTGATTCCCAATCGAAACCTTCACCAAATGTATTGTCAGCGTTAGCAACGTACCAATGACACGCAGCATCTGGTACATCAACTGCACACTTTTCCCAATCGTCAGACCATTGTGGTACTTGTACCCAAAGTGTCTCAGCATATGCTGTAGTAGACACTCCGAATAGGATTGCAAATGTAAGTGCCCAATAAAAAATTCGTGGCACTATTTTTAGTGGTATATAATTCTTCATATCATTCCTGTCATTCCTGCTGCTGTACCAACAACAATAAAAAATCCAAATTCTATTAGAGCATAGTATGGATTGTACATTAAATTTTTCATTCTTTTAGATTGAGGGATAAAGATAGACCTTGTAACAGATGTGTTACACGATTGTAGAGAATACAGGTAGACCAACTGTCGCTGTAAACCCTGTTAAGCATAGAAATGCTAAGATAGATCCTGCTTGAATCATTAGATTGCTCCGTAAACTGGTTGCATAATACCGCCACCTTGATCGTCGTCATCATCATTCCCATCGGTGGCACGAAGGAATAACTCTATAAAAACAAGTGCCCCTATGGGATAGAGACACCACACTATTGCTTGGAAAGGAGAGATCTCCACTTATACAAAACCTGGAATGAGTTGACCTGTGGTTAAGTAAGCACCGATTCCTGCAATGATACCTAGCATTGCTAGTCTACCATTGAGTCTTTCTGCTACAACCTTTTCCTGTTCGATTGGTTTTGGTGTTGTCATTAGAAAATACCTGGAATGATCTGTCCTGTGAATGTGTAAGCACCAACTGCTGCTACGAAACCTAGCATTGCTGCCCATCCGTTAAATCTTTCTGCTTCTGGAGTCATTAGTTTGTCCTCTGTTTGAATTGTGAATTGTGATTTGAATTTCATTAATAAAAACCTGGTATTATAAAACCAGTAAAACCGTAGTTGATTATAGCGATGCTGAAACCTAACATTGCTAGTCTACCGTTTGTTTGTTCTGCGTTCTTCCAATAATTCATTAGAAGATACCTGGAATAATTTGTCCAGTAGTGATGTATGCACCAAGTAATGCAACGAATCCGATCATAGCCCAACGACCATTTACTTTTTCTGCATTCTGTGGATAACCTTCATAAGAGACTGACTCATCAATGTAAGGTCTTGGTTCAACGGAGTAGATGTTTTGTCTTCCACCGCTTTCAGTAACTGTAGTCATTTGTAACTATGTTAAGAAGTGTAACAATAATATATAGCAAATGTTAAGTTTTGTCAAGCTGTAAATGCTGACAGAGTTACTGATTTTTTATGAGTGATATAATTTTTACTTATTAGTCGCTTGAATTTTCTTTATTTCTGCTGCTAAAACTTGTGCTTCATCAAAGTTTCCTTCACTAACAGATTGATGGAGTTTATCAACCAGAAGTTCTATATAATTTCCCAAGAAGTCCTGTTCCTCTAGAAAGTTAGTCATAGAAGTGCTCTAATGAACCTACTATATAGCAGACTTTTAGCACCCTGTCAATGAAAATAGTCTTTCCTGTAGTACCTTCCTAGAATATTGCTGTTGTAGTATGCAGGAGATCCATCCTCTAGTTTGCTAGTGAGGACATCATTTAAAAATAACTGCCTTGTCTCTTCGTAGTTTGTCTTCCCTACTGTAGGGTGTACGGATAACAACTCACGTTTGAATAGTTCTTTACCTATTGTTTTAACGTCGGTAGTAAGTTCAGGACACGATCCATAGTACTTTTTCCAGTTACTTTCAGACGTAACTCTCCTACCTCCACCTCTAGGCTTTCGTTTCTGGACAAAGTATTTACGTCCGATGTATTGTTTATTAGTTTGTAAGTTTGTAATCCTATAGACAAACCCGAAAGAATCACCAATATCCTTAGATAAAAAAGGTTGTTCTTGAAACATCCAAGGATTTTCATAATCAATCGCAGAGTTCGTCTTGGTCGCTTGTGTCACGGTAGGATAATTTACTACCACTACTTATACTCCAAGCATCTAGGTCACTATAGACCTCAGACTCAAGTTCATTTGTAATATCCTTGAGTTGTTTGATGATCTCTTTCATTCGTTGTCTGTTCATAGTCCTGCCTGTAATGCTTTCCAATCCTCGTTAAATTTATCTAAACCTGTCTTAGTTAAGATATGTTCAAAGAGTTTTCCAAATACGTCAAAAGGTATTGTGCATACGTTAGCACCAACACCAAAGGCATCAGGTACATCTTTAGGAGTACGAATAGATGCAGCAAGGATGTCTGTCTCTATATTATGGATGTCATATATGTTTCGTATTCCTTTTATCAAAGATAAACCATCCCAGTATTGATCGTTAACACGTCCTATGAATGGTGATATGAAAGTTGCTCCTGCTTTAGCAGCGAGTATTGCTTGTGCTTCAGAAAATACTAGAGTAACGTTAGTTGATATACCATCTGCTGAAAGGTCTCCACAAGCGATAAGACCCTCACGTGTGCAAGGTATTTTAATTGTAATGTTAGGTGAGATAGGTACATACTCGGATGCCATCTCCAACATCTCTTCTGCTGTATCACCAACTACTTCTGCTGAGATAGATGAATCCCAAGGAAATAAATCAGCAATTCTTTTTATAACTTCTTTAGGGTCTTGTCCCTGTTTCTTCATCAATGATGGGTTAGTTGTAACCCCATCAATCAAACCAGTCTCAACAGAGTGAGATATAAGATCTGGATCAGAACAATCAAGAAAGATTTTCATTGCACTGCTCCTAGGTTTTGTCATAATATTTAGAATAAAAAAGAGGGCTATTTGCCCTCTATTGTATCAAATTAAACTGTCTTTGTAAACAGTGTTAGTGATTGTACAAAAACTGAACTTCAGCGTAGATGATCGATAAGAAAACCACAGATGCTCCTATGATTTCTAACGTAATTAGCATTTATTTGCTAAGTTCTTTCTCTAATTTTACACCACGGTAAACTAGATCGACCTTTTCTTGTGCTTGAGTTCTGTTTCTGTTGGTGTCATACACCACACCACGGTAAGTGACTTTTGCCATTGGGTTTCTCCAAAGTAATAGGGATTGTTGCCCCGTTCCTTCAGTCAACTGTTGCGTCCGATGGGAAACATACTGGATCAGTATGTGCGACTATAACTCTTGTTAGTTCTAATCTCTCAGATCTATTAGGGTTCTTAGTTACGTTTTCTAATAGTTCAGCAGCGTGTTCACAATCAAGTGGTGCTCCTATCGCTATTAGACTGAGTAGTATGTGGTACATAGGATGAACGAATCCGTTCCGAGTCGGCTTACTTGCGTCCTATTATATACGCATCGCATTCACCTGACACCTTTGTCAAGAAGTAATCTATAAGATACTCTTGAGCATCAGACCTGAGATTCTTATCGCTAAGTATCTCGATCCTGTTTTGGTTCCACTCTGCACACGACATTTCCCAGTGGGAAGCATTGTGTTCAGCGAGGAGTGATGCCATTAGTGCGACTTCTATCATAGGATGAACGTAAAGGTATGTTAGCATACCCACACTTATTTAGCAACCTTAACCTTTCTTTTGTATTTTTTTATACTTCGGTTTACCTACCCTCTTACCATTTTCATCTAAGAAATTTCTGGGTTCTCTGCGAAGGTCGTGCTTAAGTTTTCGGAGATACTTGAGGTGAAGTTGAAATTCACTACGCATCTTTTCTCATTATATTGAGGGTTACTGGATGCGTGGTACTGCAATCCATCAAACAAAACGAATCTTCCTTGTCTTGGTTCGACCTTCTCTTGTATCTCTAACTTCTGTGGTGTACCATCATACTTGTTCTTAAAGAAGTATGTTGCACCATCAGAGTCATTGACATAATAGAGTATTGTCCAATGAGGTTGATCAAAATCCACGTGTGGAGTGTGATACAGATGTTTTGTTTCCTTTCTAGTTAAAAGATTAATCTTAATACGTCTGAACTGACCAAATTCTATATCATTATTTGCTACTATCCATTTCCATATTGGTTCTGTTATTCTTTCGTATGCAGTAGGAGATACAATAGAACCTAACGTGTCTATAACAGTGTGTTGAAATTGTATATCCTCACCCGAAAGTGAATCTTTAATGCTTGTATTGAACTCTGTATCATACGAAGTTGTCTCACTCTGTAGATACCACGGCCAATATGGGTTATGTAATAGTCTTGCTTTGGTTGGTTCGGAGATGTTACTCGGTACCTGACCTATCAGAAATGTCATAATTAATTTCAAAGTTTGATAAACCTTCTACCTCAGACTTTGTTTCTATGATCTTAGGTTTAGGTTGAGATTCATCCCATTCTTTATGAATCTGTTCGACCTGTGAGTCTACAGATTTCATAGTGTTCTCGATCTTTTGTTCTATCCACTTTTCTTTTAACCACGCTATCAAACCAAGCAATAGATGAGAGATTGGAAAGCGTTGTTTCTTCGCCCACCTCTCTGCCTTTGCGTACCAAGGGTCAACACCCTTACCAAACTGTTTCTCAAAGTTTAAAACCACTGAATGTGTTCTTCTTTACGTTCTGTTTGATAGCACCAACAACATAAGACTCTATCTCAGTTTCCTGTGGAGCATTCTGTTGTCCTCTGCTATTTAGCCAGTGTTGTGTCCACGGTAGAGGGTTATTTCTAAGTGGAATATCATAGATAGGACTCAAACCGATTGCTTTCATTCTACGATTAGCAATCCATTCAACATACTGATGTAGTAATGTTGCATTTAATCCTATCATAGTTCCATTACTAAACAAATAATCAGCCCACGCTTTCTCTTCTTCTACTGCGTTCTTAAACATACCATAGACATTCTGTTCTTCTTCTTTCATTATCTGTAGTATGTCTGGATCATCTCCTTGTGCCCACTTACTTAAGATCTGTTGGGTAAGTACGAGGTGTTGTGACTCATCTCTTGCGATGAGGGAAATGATCTTTGCGGATCCTTCCATAAGTTTAAGTTCCCCAAAACCAAAGCTGCAAGCAAAGCTAACGTAAAAGCGAATTCCCTCCAGTATGTTAACATTGACAACTGCCCTGTAAAGATGTCTCTTGAGATCCTTTAGAGTCCAAGATGATGTAGGACTTTCTCTCCAATCTTTTTTCCATAAATTACTTTGTCCATATTCTTGTGCATAGTTTAAGAAGTCATCGTATGCCTTTGTGACAGACTGTGCTCTTGCTATGATCTTTTCATCGTCAAGAATAGAATCAATGACTTCAGAAGGATCTGAGTACACATTCTTAATGATATATGTATATGATTGACTATGAATCATCTCCATAAACTGCCACACATTCATAGCAGACTCTAACTCAGGCAAAGATACCCAAGGCATAAATGCCATTCCAGGTCCTCTACCCTGTACAGAGTCTAAAAGTATTTGATACTTTAAGTTACTTGTAAAGATATGTTTTTGTGGTTCAGTTAGTGTAGGGTAATCACTTCTATCTTTCTGTAGAGATACTTCTTCTGGTCTCCAAAAGTATCCTAACTGTTGTTGTGTTAGTTTTTCAAAGACAGGATACTTTTGTTTATCGTATCTCTGTACACCTAGAGGTTCTCCAAAGAACATAGGTTGTTTTGTATGATCGTGTTTGTGCTTATTGAAAACAGTTACCCCTTTGATTTTTGTATCATCTTCAGAGTTAAGTTTAAACTTTGCAACTGTCACAGTCTTCCTCCAGTTCTAGTGAATTTAATAGATCATCAAGTGCAGGAGAATTCATTGGTACAACCACTCCTTGTGGAACGATTGGATCTTCGATATCCTTCTTCGCATCATATGTATTGTGATAATAAGATGTCTTCCAACCATACTTGTAGGTTGTTAGAAGATCAAGCATCATAACATCCATTGGTACTTCATTATCTTCATAATTCTCTGGATTATAACTCCAGTTTCCACTGATACCTTGGTCAAAGAATTTTTGCATTACTGCAACAACTTTGATGTAACCCTCGTTAGATGGCATATCCCACAACAAAGTATATTTAGTTTTTAGATGAGGGTAACCAGGCACTATTTGTTTCAAAGGTCCTTTCTTAGATTTTTTAACGGACAAGTATGCTCTAGGAGGTTCAATTCCGTTTGTGGCATTTGACACAATGGAACTGCTCTCCGAAGGCATTTGTGCGGACAGAGTGCTGTGCCTGAGTCCGAACTCTTTGATAGAATCCCTAAGAGATGACCAATCATACTTGAGTGGGAAGTTTGTTATTTGATCTACGTCTTCCTTGTAAGTATCTATTGGTAATATTCCATCGGCATATTTAGTACGGTAGAAATCATCACAAGCACCCTTCTCTTGTGCAAGTTGATTGCTTGCTTTGAGTAAGAAATATTGGAATGCTTCTGTTAGTTCGTGTGTAAGATCATATGCCTTCTGATCGTTGTACTTAACACCGTTCTTAGCGAAGTAATGTGCAAGACCAATAAAACCTACACCCAATGATCTACGTGCCAGTGTGCTGCGTTCTGCTGCCTTTACAGGGTACTCTTGATAATCAATGATCTCTTCAAGACCACGTACTGCAAGGTCACATAGTTCTTCTAACTGACTTGGTTGTGTAATCTTACCTACGTTGATAGCAGATAGAATACACAAAGCAATTTCACCACCATCATCATCGATGTGTTGTATAGGTTCTGTAGGTAGAGTGATTTCTTGACAGAGGTTAGACATACTAACCTTATCTTTAAATGAGGAGTGAGAGTTACAATGATCGATATTCATAATGTAAATACGACCTGTCTCTGATCTCTCCTTCATAATACTATGGAAGAGATCGTGTGCTTCAATAGTTTTTCTTGGAATGTCTAAGTTTGATTCATAATTCTCATACATTTCATCAAACTCTGGAGTACCATATGCTTCATACAAACTAGGTACATCGTGTGGAGAGAAGAGACTTATAGTACCATTAGTAATATACCTCTGGTAAAAGAGGGAACTAATCTGAATACTATAGTCTAGTTTTCTTACACGGTTATCTTCTGTTCCTTTATTATTCTTTAATACTATTATGTCTTCGATTTCTCGGTGCCAGATTGGGAAGTGGACAGTTGCTGATCCACCTCTGATGCCATTTTGAGTGCAGCATCTGACAGTTGCTTCAAACTTTTTGAGGAAAGGGATAACACCTGTGTGTTGAACTTCACCACCCCTGATTTTACTGTTGATCGCACGGATCCTACCTGCGTTGATACCGATTCCAGCCCTCTGTGCGACATATTTGCCAATAGCCATATCGCTAGAAAAGATACCATCGAGGGTGTCATCAACATCAACCAGAACACAAGATGCAAATTGACGCAACGGTGTCCTGACCCCTGCGAGCACTGGTGTTGGGACGTTGATTTTCCCTTTGGAGGTTGCGTTGTAGTATCGTCTGACATAATCGAGTCTAGTCTCTGTTGGATAGTTTTGGAATAAAGTTGCTGCTACCATTATGTACATATACTGGGGTGTCTCATAGAGTTTCCCAGATGATCTATCTTGTACAAGATACTTGTCTACAATCTGACGTAGACCCGCATAGGTAAAGATATAATCACGTTCGTGATCGATAAAAGAATCTAATGTATTCCATTCTTCGTCTGAATATTTATTTAAAATACTTCCGTCATACACACCATCTTGTGTGCATTTCTCTACGTGTTCTTTCAGATGTGTTGTGCCTCTCATCCAATCAGGAAACACTTGCTTTTGTATGGTGTATAGAAGAAGTCTAGCAGCAACGTATTGATAGTTAGGTGTCTCTTCACTTATAAGATCACTAGCAGCACGAATAAGAATATGTTGTATATCCTCAGACTTGATACCATCAGTGAACTGAAGATTAGATGACATCTCTACTTGAGATGCACTTGTTCCTGCTAGTCCTTCACAGGCAAACTCAACCATTTTATGAATTTTATCTAGGTTAAGAGGTTCGGTTGTACCGTTCCTTTTAATTACATTCATACCTTCTTCCATTTAGATAGTTTTAATTTTGCTTGTAGTCCAGAATAACAGTTAGATTCTACAAGACTTTTTACATTATGTCCAGCGAGAGACATTTCGTTTATGTCCTTTTGCACAACGTTAGTTGGCCAAATGACTACCTTATCTCCTGCATCGATCTGTTTGGAGATTCTGTCGGTGATTTCTCGACTACGTGGTTCGTTATCAAAAACCCAAATATAATTGCTCCAACCAAGCGTCCGAATATTAATATCGGAGCCGCACATAGCAACCGAGTTTTCCAAGAAGAGACTGTCGATTGGTCCTTCTGTGATGTAGATAGGGTCATTAGTTTTTAAGTTATCGAGTCCAAAAAGTTTTGGTTTAGTTTGATCAAATATGATCGTGATGTATCTCATCTTCGCATTGGGAAGCAAAGACCTACCTTGTATCCCAAACCATTTACCAGATTCATCTGCTAAAGGAATGATGATGCGAGGTTTGTCATTTGATAAGTCATCAAAGGTTTGCTTCTCAGAGTTTACATACTTTTTAAACTCTTCAGCATAGTACAGACGCTTCAGTTTTTCGTCAGGAATCTGTCTTGATTCCAGATATTTTCTCGCAGGATGTTCTTTATTTAGCGATAAAATATTTGGCAACTTGGTGCCTGTATTAAAGGTCGGTGTTGATTTGAACAACTCAGGTTTAGGGTCTGGTACACGTGTACTTTTACCTGTAAATCCTTCTTTGTATCGTTCCAATACATATTGATCATAAAGATCTCTTGCATTGTCTTTTAAGAAATTTGAAAGAGTCCTTCCTACACCGCAGTTGTGACATTTAAAGATAAGATCTTGCCCTTTCGCAAAAAAATAACCTCTCGCTTTAGACTTATGTTTCTTACTGTCACCACAATAAGGACATCTAAAGTTGTAGAGGTCTGGTTTCTTTTCTTTAAATTTATCTAGTCTGCTTCCTACAATACGAGCATACTTAGTCTCGATGTAACTCAAGAATCATTACAAAATTACTTGTTTATACTACTTGATGATGCACCATTTGTCAATACAGGTACAACAATTCTTTGTCCTACTGGACTTACAAGGAATGAAATGATTGCTAATGCTCCAAATATACTCCACATCTTCTTCTCCATAAGTCTAAGTCTATCATCTACCTTTCTTATATCTCTTTCACATCCTCTCTTAATAGCATCTGTCTCTCTATTAACATCAGCAGATAGTCTATCAATCTTTTCAAATAATACTTCGTCTATTTTATCTTGCTTATCTAACTTCTCATTATGCACAGCAAGAAGTTGACCCATCTTCACAGAGTTTTCTTGAAGTGTGTCTACGACTCGTTCGAGTCTTTCTATTATCGCTGAATTAATATCAGACATTACATTGCTGCTTGACGTTTATTCCAATAAAAATCTCTCACACCTTGAGGTAATAACCTAGTGATTTTAATATTTTTCAACTGCTCTGGTCTATAAATCTTTCTTAACTGAAGTTTTACATCCGAAGGATTCTTGGCATAGTATATAAATTCGATCTTTCCATCATCAATACTTACGTAGAAGGATAGGTACTTAGGATCGTATGCTTCTTTCATAGAAGGCACTCTACAATCTACCTGATTGACACCATCTTTAGACTTCCTACACTTAAATTTATACTTTCCCTTACTTTTAACTTTTGCAGTACCACCTAAAGGTTGATCTAATCCTGCTACAGGTCCATTATCATCTGCCTCTGATGATAGTCCTGCTGCCTCTCCAGTGCTACCTGTACTCATCGTAGGTGCTTCTTCCTTATGTACTTCACCCTTCATCAAATCACCGTTAGGCATCACGTGCATACCTTTTGGTATTGGTTTACATTTCTGTCCTTCTCTACACCAGTATTCACCTTTACCACACGCTTCTTTACCTTCACTTGTAACTCCTGCTCTACTTCTTTCTTTCTCAGCAAAAGATTTAATAACTGCTTTTAATATTGCACGTTTACCATAAGGATTACTTTTTCTTCCAAGGGGAACTTTTTTATCTGTCTTCATTGCAATCTCATCTAGAGTTTCTTCATTGCACTTCCACTTGTCCAACGCTAGTTTTTTACGAGTTGGTTTACCATCTTTCATCATAGGTCCTTTGACACCACTCATACGAGCACAGAATGATCTCTTACGAGGACCTCCTTCTGGTTGTGGTGCTTTCAAATCTGAACCAGGATTCTCTCTTTCATATGACTTTCTTCCTTTCTCGTTCAACCCACCAGTTTTATTCTTACCTTCCTTACGTTGCCACGCAGCAGTCTTTGCTTCCTCTATCTTCTCAGGTAGTCCCTTATGTTTGGTCTTTGCAAATTTTTTTACGTCTTTCTTGCTCATATTTTTCGCAGCATCCTTCAACTCAGGAGATGGATTCTTCATTTCTCCTTTCTGGGTGGCACGCACCATACCCATAAATCTTTGTTGTGCTACTGACTTTGCTGGCATTACAGTTCAGTTAATTGTTTAGCAATGATTGGATCGATCTCTACGAAATCTAAAGAACCACAGGGTTCTGGATATCTATTCAGATATACCAAATATGTTTTTAGTATATCCCAGTATTGCCTATCAATTTTATATACCAATAGAGGTATCGCTGCTTCACCAAATACATTGAACAATACTATAAGATGATTAATAATAAGATGATTACGTAATGCCCCAGTTTTTATGTACCTACCGAACAGTCTCTTCAGATATTTGAACCTCATCATATCTTCTAAGAAGTCATCATAAGTCACAGACTGGGGATTATCGTAATGTTTCATTGCAAAGAACATAAAGTTCTCTGCATTTAATGTATCAATTCTCATACCAAAGGGTTAAGGGTTCGGTTTATGAACCGAATGTTATTGTAGCAGCACCGTTAGTGTACTTAGTGATAGCACCTTTACTTGTGTTAATCACACAACGATACTTGTAACCATCTAGTGCATCACTAGCAAGTCCACTGTATGCAAGAGTTGCAGTAGTGAAGTTAGCGTATGTGATACCAGTGTCAAGTGAAGCACTTACATCTACCCAACGAGTAGTAGCAGTTGCTGTTTGACGTTGCCACTTGTATGTGATGGTACCTGATTGATCCACTGTTGCAGCAGCAACGAATGTTCCAGCACCACTAGATGAAGTAGAGTTAGCGGGTTGTGTACCAACTGTGATAGTTTCTAGTACGTCTGCTGCTAATGTATCATCAGCATCGTCACCAGATGTTCCAACAGCGACCTTCATAGGTACAAGACACTCTGCCTTATGCTTTGCTGTACCGTTATATGTTTGATAAGTGCGATACAACCACCAGCCAGGTCCTGATATGCCACGTGTTTTATTAGATGCAATACCATCTTCAGTTGTGTCAACAAACACAAGATCGTATGAGTTGCTATCTCCACCTTTGATTACAAACTCTGCAACCGCTTTTGGTGGGGTTCTTCTTACAACAGATGCAGCAGCAACAGTTGCTGTAGATCCTGCATATGCTTTGTGTAGTTCAATCGATGTTGTACTTGTTACAACTTTTACAATGTAAGCGACGGAAGAAATTTCCAACACGTCACCAACAACAACGGTATCTCCAGCATTTTTCGTTACAGTAGCGTCGCCATTGACAACTCCTATTGTATTACTAAATGCAGCAGCGTCAATTTTTCCGACGACAGACATTTAATTGTTCTCCAAATAATGTTCTTTTTCTATAATTTATTTATAAAAACAAGAACACCGTTAGGTTAGCGACTCTGAAGTGCTTCCTTAACGGTCTCTAGGAGTTTATCATCTGCTGATGTTTTTGTCATCTTGACTGCCTTACCAAGGATTACAAGGCATAGATCGATTAATTTGTCACCAAGTTCAGCATCATCTGGAATCTTAGCTACTGCATCACCAATAATTTTAGATGCAAATGGGAGTAGAAAGGAAAACATAATCCTTCATAATAAGTTTACTACTGTATATATGCTACTTGTCCGCTTTAAATTTACCGTCCTTGACGTAACCCCATTTTCCTTTACTTAATGCTTTGACACCTTTCTTTGGATCTCTCTTCGATGATTCTGTTCTCTTCCTGTTTATCTCATTTCTAAACTTCTTCCAGTCTTTACCTACCTTCTTCTTACCGTGTTGCATCACGAGTTTCTTTCTTTCATTATCTTCTTTGTTCTGAGCAGCAGCTTTCCTTTGCTTCTGATCAGTATAAAAAGATAATGCTCTTTCTTTTAACGTCGGATTCTCGTAGAATACGTCAGGTAATACTTTCATCTATACAGGTTTACAGTCTGGAACTGCCCTGCCATCCTTCATCTTAGTTCCTGTTGCTTTGTAACCTTTCCAACAAGACTTCTTCTTAGGATCTCTCCCAATGTTTTTACGTGCTGTAGCTAGTGTTGCTTCAGACATATCAGGTGCAGATGCGGATGCTGGTTCCTGTCCTGCTTTAAATTTCTTAAAGGATTGCACTTTCTTTTTCTTATCGTCAGTTTTATTTAGCTTATTTTTCTTGCCAAATGCTGCCATAGGACCTGATGGTTTACCTGATCCTCTGTACAAACCATATGACATACCCTCTGCCTTGTATCCTTTATGGTGCATTCTTACTCCACCTTCAGTTCTATAGGTTTCATTTTCCATTCTTCCACCCATCTTTCCTGCTCTTCTCAAACGATTTCTTTCTGCTGCTCTCTTTGCTGCTGCCTTTCTGTTTCTATCGTATGAAGACATTGCTTCATCAATGTTAGTTTCTTCGTGAGTAAATTTCATACCTTTAGTTGCTTTGTCTTTAAGTGCTTGACGTTTTTTAGGATCCATATTCTTGACATATTTTTTAAATGCTTCAGATCCATATCCTTTTAAGTCACCTTTCTTAGGTCCTGTATACACTTCCTCATCAACAAACTTGACAGGCATTGATACTGTTCCTTTACCTGGTACGTACTTTGTAGTTCTAGGTTTCTTAGGATCGTCACTCTTGAAGTCTTTGTGAATCTTAGAGTATTCCTTTTTAGTCATCTTCAATTCTTCCTTCTGTAACTTATCACTTGCATCTAGTACACCTTTGTGTCTCTTTTGCATCTTCTTATAGTCACCTTTCATAGCACTGGTTCCTATCTCAGTAGCTGCTTTCTTAACATAAGAGCTATATGTCTTCTTGCTAAGTTCATTTACCATTACCTTGTCTGCTGGTCTTGCTGCTGCTGGTTTCTGTGTCTGTTCACCGTATGTGATACAAGGATCTTGACCACATCCACAGTTCTTCTTACACATCTCTTTAGCAACAGTGCCTTCACCTACCATCTTCTTAGCAAGTTTAGCAAAATGCTTGAGTCTCTTCTCACCTTTCTTTTTGTTTCCTTTTTCAACTGAAGATGCTACAGGTGACTTACCAGTTTTAGGATCGATGTCATACATACCTTCTGACATACCCTTGGCTTTTCTCTTTGCCTTAGTCTTAGCAAGTATTCTTTCTCTTGCAGCATCTGCCTCTTTCTTTGAAATTAGTTTTATTGCACCTAACTTTGCTGCTGGTTTACCTGGTTCATATCCAACACCAGATCCACTATCCATTGCTTCTGCTGTAAACTGTTCTGTCCTGTTGTCATTATTATTTTTATCAGACCACTTTACAGGTTTCATTTTGTCTTCTCTTTTCTGAGTGCTACCTTTTACACCTCTCCCTGCTTTATGTTCTGCTGTTCTTTTATCTATTGCTTCACCTCTTTTCTCACCTTGACCTAACCTTGCAGCGTTGTTACCACCATAACCAAACCTTCTCATATTTCTTACGGATGCTTTACCAAAATTAGAACGACCACCTTCTTGTGATTTCTCTTGTAATGTTTCCTCACCCATAATCTTTCCCCCAGATTTTTTGATTTTAGATTTAACAATATCGAGTGCAGTTACACCCTTACCATATTTTTTCTCTGCCTGTTTTTGATAGACAGTTTTACCCTTAACTTTGTCTGCCCTTCTATAAGGTTGAGTAGTAGCATCTTTCTTATTTGGTGAAGAAGGATCACCACCCGCCATAGCAATGCGATCTTTAACGTGGTCGTATGCTTCTTCTCTCATTGTTTTAGTGCTTGTGACTCTCAGCGATAACTGTTTCTAGTTTGTCAACAGATACCATACTATGTAGAGTGTCAGACTCATCGATGATGTCATAATGTGTAACTAAATGTGTGTTACCATCTGCATCAGGTTGCTCCATCTCAACTAAGGTATGTGCTTCTGGTACAGTCTTACATAGACCTAACTCAGCGTGCTCAACATACTTAGCACAGATGTGGGTCTTCTTACCCATTGCTTTTGATATAACCTTTCTTCTGTTAAGAAGATACTTATCATCTTTGTCGTGATCACCGTCGTTGTCGATGTCCTTGTCCTCTTTTCCTACAGGATCAAGTGTTTTCTTTGCTGCTTCTTTTAAGTCAGCAATTTGTTGTGCAATCAGGTTGCGAATGGTTGTTGATTCTTCTGACATAATCTGATCCTTTTTGGGGTTAACAATAACTTTAGTTTTTTTGGGTTTTTTAGGCATTAGAAGTTGGGGAACTCTTTTTTAAAAGCATCGGATGCTTCCTTATGCTTACCAGAGTTTGTGAGTTTCTTAATGTCTTGGAGTTTAGCACGCTTCTTTAATTGTTCAGGTGTTGCTTCCTCCTGTAATCCTAACCTTTCTCTCCAGTTGGGAGATGTAGGAACTTTTAATTCTTCTCTGTCCTTCTCAAATGTTTCTTGCATTGCTAATAATCTACGGACTTTATCTACTTTTGTTTCTTCCAAATTTTCTTCTCCTTCGATGGGATGTTCGATAACGTTGCCATCAGCATCTTTCTCGTGATGTTCTGCTACCGTTTCTTCTTTTTGTACTACGTTTGTTCCAGTACCTTCAACTCCACCTTTGTATCCTGCTTTCTTAGCATCACCTTTTGCTTCTATAGACTTCATAGCAGCAGATGTTGATCCTTCAGTGGATGGTTTTTCTTTTGGTGTTTCGATTTTACCACTAGCAGCAGATGGTTTTGCTTTGATAGTATTTGCTAGTGCGGTTTCTAGGACTATTTCAGCAATCTCACGCTGAGTTTTACCTGTCAATCTCTCATTGATATATGTTTGTACAGCATCACCTTCATAATTATGCTGTGCATACTCGACAACATAAGTTACTGTTTGTACATCTGTAGGATTATACTTGATGAGCTTTTGTGCTAAATTTAGATCCATTTGACCAAAACTGATAAGACTATTTAGTGGTTACTTGTTTTTTGAAGTCTGAGAACTTCTTAACTGATTGACCAGGTGTCATTGCTTGTACAGCAGCTCTGATAGTATCTTGACCAACTTTCCAATCGTTGCCAGTACCACCATCATCTGCTGATGGGTGTTTCTCTACCACTTCATTTAATGAAGTCAACCAACAGTTAAATTCCCAGTCGTGTTCATCTTTAAAGATGACGTAGTTTGTACCACGGTAAACTACTTCTCCACGTACTCCTGTGTCAGCGTGTTCTACGAGTGTGCCCAATGAGAATATCTCACCAGATATATATGCTTCTCGTAGATCATCTTGTGCAAGTTTAGGTGCAATCTTCCACAGTTCTGTGACCTGTTCTTCTTCTGGGTCATTCTTAATACCCATAGCCATACGTAGTTCTTCCATCAATTTTTTACCATTAGAGAATCCTTTTGGTAATCCTTGAGAGAATTTTTCAAAGTCACCTGATGCTGCGAACGCACGCATCTTAGATGCACTCATACCCTCAACACCATCGGAGTCGGGGTCTCTTTCACCAGCAGATACAACTGCTAGTTCTTCAAAATCATATGCTACACCATTATATTTTTCAAGTAGTCCTTTAAATTCTGATACACGATCAGAACCAACTACCATAGTTACACCTGAGTATCCTTCTTGATTTAATGTTGATAGTACATTGAAAATGTTTGACATATCACCATCATTAACAATAGCATCAGAGTGTTCTTTAAACATCTGTTGCATATACTGTATCTTAGACTCAGGTTCCAATGGATTCTTTTTAGGATCCACTGTTCTACTTGGGTATATCCTATAGGCATCTGCTCCTTCAGAAGCAACAGCATCGAGTAGTTTCTCGTGTCCTATAGTTGGAGGGTTAAAGCGTCCAAAAGTTAAAGCAATGGTGCCAAGTCCTTCACCACCGTTCTCTTGTTTATAAGCATCTTCTTCAGCACCTTGGTTTGCACCTTGTGTTGCTTGATCTGCTTCTTGTTTGGAGACAGCGACAAGACGTTCACCACCTTCAGACTTAGCAACAATGTTACCTTGTCTATCAGCATAGTATCCGTGTCCTGCGTGTGACAATCCTCGCTTGGCAGCAGCTTCACCAGCAACTGTCCTCGCTTCTTTAAGGAATTGACTTAACTTCATTACTACTTTATTACTTTTCCTTATTTATTTATCAACCCCAGTTCTTCTCTACTGAAAAGTTGGCACGGGAAAATTCTAGTCTGTCAACCAATTTCACTGCTTTTCCAGCTCTGATGGCAACAAAACCTTCGGGTGCAGTCACTTTAAACCCAGTATCAGTCTTGATATATGTACCTATTCCTTTTATTTTTTCCAACTGCTTGATTACTATATTTTTTGCGTAAATTATGTTCATATATGATGCAACTGTCATATAAACCGCTTGTTGATTTGTTGATAAGAACTGCATTCCATCTACTTTTACCTTCTCCCATTTCTTTCTTGCTGCCTCTGTCTTCTTCATACCAATCTCTTTGTCTAGAGTCTCGTTAAAGTATGCAGTAAACCCTACTGCTATCTTTCTAGCGTTTTCTAGTCTCATACCTTTCCTTACAAACCTGTTGAAGTACACCTTAAACATAGCGTTGAACATAAACTTACCAGTACCAGTTCCAACAAGTGTATCTAAGAACTTAGATGCTTGTTTTAGTGATCCTTCTGTTCGATTTACAGCAGCGTCATACTTCTGTCTCTCATTTGAGGTGAACATAGATGCTTTAGTTGCATCTTTAAACTCAGCAGTAGCAGCATAAACATCTTTATGTGTACCAAAATTTGCTGTATTGACACCAAACTGTGCTTGCATAGCACCTAGTTCATTACCAACATATTTTGTATGAAATACTATACCAACAGTAGCATTATCAACGTCTTTGTATATTGCTGATCCTTTTTCTACACAGTATGTGATAGTGTTAGGTGTAAAAGTAATACAGTTCTTACCTTTTATTTTCTGATAGTTCTTATCTCCATTAGTAAACAGAAGATCACCTTGTATCACACCCTTGATACCTAACTTAGGTAAAAATTCTAGACATAATTTTAATTTCTTAGCAAGTTCACCTTGATAATCGTGGAAAGCAATGTCACTTTCATTGTATATTACTTTCGGATTTGTCTTATTGAATACTGATTTTGTACCGACAAAAAATTGTTCTGTCTCAGGGTCAATACCACATACGATAGCGGGTGCACCATCCCATTTGGTAGTGATCATCATAGTATTAGGTTTTTCTGAGAGCATTTCACCCAACTCTCTCAGGAAACTGATGGCATTCTTACCACCTTTTGTTCCATCGTTAAGTATATCGTCTTCTAAATGCTCTAAGTGAGTGTTCTTTGCCATACTATTATTATACCATAGTTGCGTTAGTTCTGCCCGATACAAAAACTTTAGGATATATACCAACTCTTGCTCCTCTAAAGACTTGACCATCAATTTCAAACCTTCTATCACCACGATAGGTAGCAGCAAAGAATGCCTCGTAATCTCCTTTTGTAAATGATCTTACTCCTTCATTATTATTGTACACTACGTGATCAGACCACTGTAAATCAAAACAATTATCCTCATTCTTCTTAGGTTTTAGTATTGGATCACCTTGTCCTACCATAGTTACGTTCTCTATACCATTCTTTGTCTCTCCATACTTAGTACCAAACACTGACATACCTATAAGTTTAGTATCTTCTACTTTTTTATAGGTAGGTGCCTGTAGTTTATTGTCCACAACGTAACCTGACGTTGCTCTTAAAAATTCTTCTGTCTCAGGATGGTTTTGTATAGCAGTTCCTGCCTGTTTAGATAGACCACCATACTGTTGAAATGATTTTGCACCTCCTGCTTTCTTATGTGATATGAAAATGGCATCAATTTTTCTACCATTCTTTACTGCCTCTATAACAAAATCTGCTTTAGCTTCTCTACCACTAACTTTTTCAGTTACATCTCTTACACTCACACAATTCTCAAAGTTACCCATAGGTGTGCATATCTTTATAGGTCCTGATGGGATAAAAGACTTTACTAACTTGTCTAGATTATCCATAGCAACTTGTTCAGACTTCATTACGTTTGCTCTACCTTTAATAGGTTTTTCAATCACATTAAGTGCCATCCACCCTGACATATTATTTACTGTCACGTGTGCACACTCAGATCTCTTGATTTTTTTTGACTTGTTAGATTTTAATTTTAGTTTTGTATTGGGTGCAATCGTACGAATGATCTTATTACCTTGTTCGTTCCATAATAAGGCATTCTTCTCAGAATTTATGTTAAGTTCTAGGTTATCCCACTCAGGATTGTCGCCAATATATTGATCAAATTTTGCTCGTGATAGATTTGCCACTCATCCTACCAAAGTCCGTCAATATTTATTTAGGTATAGGAGGTATATCAAATAGTATGTCATTGATGTATCCTTCAGCAAACTCAGGTGAAAACCATTTACTTAAAACTGCTTTAGTCTTTTTATTTTTACGTTGCTGTTTACAATAATGAATCTGGTCATCAAATCTCAGCATAGTATTGACCCAATCATTATCTTTCTTTGCTTTCTTTACTATATCAACATAAAAATCAATAAACTCTTCTATCATACATCCATATGATGACTTCTCTTCCTCATTACGAAGACGCATAAACTGACAATAAGGAGAGAATATATCTGCCCACTCTGGTAGTGGTCTCTTCTCCTTAAACTCATACTTACTAGCAAGTTTACCTAGTTTTTTATAGATTTTATCTGTTTTATATACTGGTGATATATCTGCTATAGCAGCAGTAACTACAGTTGGTGTTGCAACTATGTCAGCACCAAAAATAGGTATGGGATACTCTGGATCTGGGTATAGAACACAGTGCATCACCTCTATATTATCAGTATATCCAGTTTCTAAATGTACTTTACGAAGACCACGACACTCGTGCATCTCATTGACAATAAAAATATCCTCTTTTTCTATAATAGGATACGCATTATGATGTGGTTTTAGATCAGGTAAATTTTCACAAGAATTTCTAATAATACTAGCAACGTGTTGTACTAGAGAAGAACTCACCTATCACCTTCAGCACGGTTTTCAGATTTTTCTACAGTAAATTCGCCATCAGGATACCTAGCAGCAAGTTTAATAGTATTCATATAGATAATCTCTTCCATACGTACACCAAGTGCCATACACGCTTGAGATGCGTACCACATTATGTCACCTAGTTCTAGCATTAGATGTTCTTTATTATCTTCATCGTATGGTTTACCTTGGAACTTCATCTTCTTGACTATTTCCATAAACTCTCCTGCTTCTGCTACCAATCCTGACGCAGCAGTATCAAGTCTTTCTATTTTACACCCTGCTTTCTTAAGTTCTTTGTACCTTGATATAAGTTTATCAAAATCTTTTGATTCATCACTTGTACATAGGTCAACAAAGTGTTGGTAGGCATCTAGATCAACTTCAAATTTTTTACCTTTATTCTTTTTATCTTTTTTCTGTTGTTTCTTATAGGTTTTCTTTCCTATAGGAGGTTGAGGTGCGTCAAATCCTTTAGGTATTGCTTTTCTACCTTTTTTACCATCGGGTAAACCTGTATCAGCAGTATCTTCAAGAGGTAATTCTGACTCAGGAATTGTTCCATCAACTCCTGCAACCATAGGATTTCTAGGGGTAATCATACTTTAAAATCAGTGAATTTTTTAGAGACAACTTCAGTTGCATCAAGTTTATCTAATATCTGCTGTCCAGAATCAGAGATTGTACCTTGCTCATCTGCATCATACAGTCTCATTTTATTTCTGTCAAGTCCGACAACAAATCTTTTGTTGGATGTAGGGTCGTTGTAGCGGTTCTTTAATTGTTTGACCATCAACTGTCCTACCGCCTCCATATCCTCCGTACTAATGAGAGCACACATAAAGTCAGCAGTAGCGGGAAGACCGAAACTCTCGCTTGTATCAGTAAGATCAATATCACTACTACCATAGCCAGAACGAGTCGTCTGAGTAGCGGAGATGATAGGTACATTAGCCTCAACTGCAAGACCACGGAGTTCTTCAGCAATCGCTTTAACATAAGTATATGAATTTACAATAGCACCTTTATATCTAGCAGATGCACAAATATTTAGGTAGTCAATGTAGATGATATCTGGTTGAAATGACTTCTTAATTGCTAGTTCTTGAAGCAATGCTTTGAAGTGTCCTACGTGTGCTGATGCTGTTGGATATTCTTTTACTACTAATCTTCCAGTTGTTTTACCTTTTAACTTCTCTATCTTAGAATCGAACATAGGTTTCGGAAGTTTTTCCAGTTGTCTGCAATCCACGTTGAGACAGTTGGCATCAATTCTTTCTGCAATTTTCTCTTCTGCCATCTCCATAGTAATATAGAGAACGTTATAGTTACTTTGTAAGTTAGCACTAGCGAAATGGCACATAGCAAGAGACTTACCCACACCAGTACCTGCGAGAACAATATTAAGAGTCTTGTTAGGAAGACCACCCTTTGTGACTTTGTTGAAGTATTCCAAGTCGAAAGGAATACGGTCTTCACGTTTGTGGTAGAAGTCGAATCTTGCATCTGATTGCTCGAAATAATCGTGACCAACAGAATTATCAAAACTTACTGACAACGCACTAGAGAGTATAGATGGGATAGCATCACGTGATTGTTTTCCATCACTACTACCGTCAGCAATTTGTATAGATTCAAGTAAAGCAATATAAATTGCACGATCACGACACCATTTCTCTGCTGTATCTGTCAACCACTGTGCTTCTCGTGGTTCACTATCTAATTCGTTTAAAGTTGATATAACCTGTTTAAAACTTTCATCGTTAATATCTGTACGACCCTCAATCTCAATAGTTAATGCTTCTTTTGATGGAAGATTATCGTACTTGATGAAGTAACTATTTAGTTCTTCAAATAATATCTGATTATTACGATCTTCAAAGTATTCTTTTTTAACGTGTGGCAAAACCCCTCTAGTAAACTCTTGATTGAATACAAGAGAGGATATTACTAGAGATTCTATGTTATCCATTCGGGTTTGCGATCTGGTTTACGAAGATAATTATAGCATACCCAAGGTTTAGATGCTATGTAACGTTTGTATGCTGTAAAAGTGTCGATAGTATTATCAAATTTAAACCTATCATACATAGCACGAGCAAATTCTGTGGGTGTAGGACTATCAGGAAAGATAATATCTGCACACTCAATAGTATATTGGCAACTGTGTGTCTTACCATAACGATAAGTATACTCTGCACACAATGCAAGACCGTGTTCTATCAACCAACGAAAATATGTTTGTGCCCATACTGTACAAGGATGATTACGAAATGCACCCTTCTCTGTTTTGTATGGTTCACCGTTTAGTTTAGGTAGAACACCATAACCGTGACCCCACTTATCTGATGCAACAATAGAAAGCATCTGACAAGTTTCTAGTGGCATCTTGACAATGTGTTTGTCAGGTAATACTTGTGCTGACTTTACTGGGTCAGGATCTGTAACAAAAATATTCATAGATAATGACAATATGTACCCACGATGTACTTGTTGTCACTGATAGCAGGAAGTCCTGCGTGAGGAAAAGTCCATAGTGGTGGGAACATTAATAGTCTACATTCGATTGCAGAGTATTTCAAGTCTCCAAAGACAGTTTCTCCACCGTCTGTAACAGTATTCAAATACCAAAACATTGCAAGAAATCTTTTAGCACTAGAATAATCTCCAACATCAACGTGACGATCAAATCTATCATCAGTACCTTTACGATACTTCTTCATTCTAAATTCTTCTAACGAACTTTGTAGAGGAAAGAAGTCTGTGCAATCACACTCATCCATATACTTCTTACCATAGAAATGAGCAGATTCTATGAGAGCATTTTGTATCTGATCCCAATCATTATGTCCTTTCTCTAAGTGAGAAGTTATATTATATTGTTGAAATTGTGGACGACCTTGCCTGTCCCACTCTTCTAAATCTTTTTCTTTTTCAAATAAATCAATAGCAACTTTGCAAACACTTTTGGGTATAGCATTGTCAAAAACTTTGATATAATTATGATCCATAACTAAATTCTTTATTAGCAGCGTCATCAAGTGCTTTCATAATTTCTGGTGTGAAATACTTTTCTGGTTCTTTTAACATTGCTTTAGGATAAACTGAACTTTCACCGACCTTGATACGATTACCAGTTTTCTCGAACACACCGTGTTCTAAACCTAGTTCAATCATACCATAATACTTATCAAGTCCTCTTTCATCATAAAACAATCTAGTAGAAATCTTTTTGTTCTCTCTTGTAAATCTAGACTTCTTAGTTTCACATCTAATTAAGTTACCTACAACATCTGTACCATCTTTTTCTTTTGCTTTAGATAGATACACGATAGTAGATGCAGCATATTTAAGACCACTACCTCCACCCATTTCTTTAGTAGGCATATAGGCACCAACTACATCATAGGTATGGTTGGTTACTATCAATGGTACATCTGCCTTACCTAGTTTTAATGTCAAAACTCTGAAAATTGCTTTCACAACTTGTGCTCTTGTCATATCTCTAGTCTCTTTCCCTGCTTCAGAGTCTTCAATCTCTTTAGTAGTAGAAAGCATACCAAGACTATCAAGAACAAACATCATAGGTTTACGATCTTTCTGATCTAGTTTTAGATAGTTGTCAAGAACTACAAGTGATTGTTGTCTGAACTGTTGTACTGTAGCAACAGGTATAATCATTACTCGTTTTGTATCAATACCTCTTTCAGCAAACATCTGTTTAGATACTGCTGACTCTGATTCAAAATAGAATACTCCTGCATCTTTATTTGTTTCTAAGAAATTTTTAATAATACTTAAGGTAAAGAATGTTTTACCTGTACTAGATTCTCCTGCTAATGCTGTAATTTTATTTGATGGTAGACCTCCATTGATACTACCACTTAATAAAGCATTGAATATGTAACTACCTGTATCAATAAAAGAAGATACATCACCCGCAGAGATTCCATCGTCTGCTAGTGAGGCATACTCATTATCTATTGTCTTGATTACGTCTGTAAAAAATGATGATGTCATACAAAAAATTCTTCTAAGGTTGCGACTTTTTCTGCTCGCCATTGAATAGTATCTAGGATGACTTGCAGTGGGTCAAGGAAACTCTTCTGGAATTGTAGGTCATAATCTATAGAATTGTCAAGTCCGAACTCTTTAGGTAATGTTTGGAAAAATGACACTACATTCTCACCAATTCTGTTGGGAGTACGTAAGTATAAGAACTTAACCTTCTCTCCGTCCTTTATTATAGGATACTTGTGATGGAGTTTCTTATGATTGATGTGGAAATTATATAGGAGAGCACCACGTACGTGTATTGGAGTACCCTTTACAAATACTGTAGCAGTTCCTTTGAACTTTGCAATATTATTACAACCACGAGGAAATGCAATGTCTTCGGGTGGTAACATTTCAAATTTTGATCTGAACTTAGCAATATAATCTTGTAAATCAGACTCATTACCGTTCATAGTTACCTGTAATGCTTCTTTAATAGCAACACGACAAGCAGCAGGGGTCGATGATTTAACTGCTTCGATACCCATCATTTTTAGTTTAGGTTCATCGTATTGAACACCCTCACTATTCCACACGTTGAGGATGTATCTCTTCTTAGCAGTCCAGATGCCTTTGTTAGCGATGTTTTCTCGCTTCATAAACATCTTTTGTTCGTATGCGTTTACAAAGGTTGCCAGTTCTTCATAAGAATTCGTAATATACTTTTCAAATTCCACATCACACACCTTTTCAAGGAACCTGAGAATGCTCGTATCGCTTTTCTCTCTGCCCTCGAATATAGTTTCAACCAAAGGACCCAAATTAAGATAAATGGAATCGGTATCAGAAGCAATAACATAATCAATCTCCTTAGTTTTTAAAATTTTGTTAATGTAAGAGTTCATTTTGTTTTCTATCCAACGGATAGATAACTGACCTGACAATGTGATTGCTTCAGCATTGGCAAGACTATAATATCGGAAGTATTGGTTTCCGACAGCACCATAGGCACTGTTCAGTTGAATCTTACGTGCCATCTGGTTATTGTTAAAGGCAGATATGTCATCTAGTAGTGCCTTATCTTTAGTTTTTTCATATTTTTTCTTAGCAGCAATCATCTTTTTCTTATAGATGACACGTTCATCATAAATCTTCTTCATCATTTCTGGTAAGAAACCGTGCTTATCTTTTCTATACTGAGCACCATTAGCACATACACAATACTTACCAACTTCTATGTCTTTATCTAACATCTTATCTACAGTTGCGTGAGGATGTCTTTCATCTACAAGTGTTTCTGGAGAAATATTATATTGCATAATGAGATGTGGATACAGACTATTCAAATCAAATGATGCAACCCAATCGTACATACCAGGTTTAGGATCTTTTACATATGCTCCTGCATACTTGTCATTCTTACTCTCTTCTCTTTTAGGTGGCACACATATCTTTTTCTTCTTTAGATAATTGTAGATGAGTGTATCCCACATACGAACCTGAGAATATACATCTGTAAAATTAACCTTGGCATCATAAGACATAGTAACTGCTAGTTCAAGAAGTTTCATCTTCTCTTCTAGTCTGTTGACAAGTTCAACGTCAATGATGTTGTATTTTATAAACTTATCCCAATCTTTAGTATAGAAATCTTTGAAGTTTTCATACTCAGTGTGATCTAACTTACCTTGTCCAAGTTCTACATTAGCAATATGTTCTAGTCTGTATGACTCTTGGTTTGTGTATGTAAATTTACGATAAAGATCAAGGTAATCAAGAATACTAATACCAACTAATTCATATGCAAGATTCCTACGACCTTGAATATAAATCTCACGCATATTTACTTTGTTCCAAGGTGACAAAGACATCATAAATTTCTCACCAAGTATCCTATCTAATCTCCTGCAAAGATATGGAATATCATATAAGTTACAGTTCCAACCAGTAATAATGTCAGGTGTATATTGTACCCACCAGTGAATGAAGTCATCTAACATCTTCTGCTCTGTATCAAAGTAGCGATAGTTAGTGCCATTACCATTATACTCACGAGTTCCCCAAGTAATAAAATTACCAGAGGCATAGTCTTTGATAGTAATACAGAGCATCTTTTCTGCTGCTGCTTCTACATCAGGGAAACCATTCTCACATTCAACCTCAATATCAATAGTATAGATCTTCATATCTTTTAAACTAAAAGAGATGTTAGTTGGAAATCTTTCACTGATCCACTGATATACGAAGCGTTCATATCCGTGAACCTCAAACTTATCTACACCTTCATACTTTCTTAAAAATTCTCTTGCTGCTTTAGCACCATCGTGCTTGACCTCTGCCATTGGTTTACCATCGAGAGATCTCCAATCACCTTGTGGTGATGGTACAAACAGACTTGGTTTGATTATGTCCTTGTATGTTACTGGTTCTCCACCCTCATATCCTCGGCAAAGGATGGAATCACCTAACAACGTCACGTTAGTATAGATTGAACTCAAAGTGCCTTCTTGTAGTTTTTAATAGTATCTTCTGATGGATCTACTATAGTCAATATAACATCAGAAGTCAAGAACAAATCTCTTTGATCTGAATAAAGAGGATACTTTTCAAAAGTTTCTCCTGTAACTTGATAGCAGTTAGTAATTAAGTAAGATGGTTCTTCATCTAACTCAGTCACTTCCCCCATCAGATACATCTGATTTCTAAGAATTATTAGTTTTAACGGATTCATTGTGATGATTCTCCACGAGTGTATTCCACTTACCCTCAACTTCTGGGTGTGGATTATAAATTGTTGCTACGTTATTAAGAACTACTAAGGTTCTATTGTTTAATGAAAGAGGTATCCAAGGAAATAATTCTAGTTGTAGATCATTTATTTTCTGTGGATCTGATGACGTTGAGTCTGCGAACATTGTTTCTGCTGTACAATCTATCGTAATTTGATAAGGATTTGTCAACATATAACCTATAGGTGAGTAATGTTCTTTGTCAGGATATGCTTCCTGTACTTCAGCGATTACGTCCTCTCCGTTGAGCATTCTTACGATTTTTACGGTCATAATTTTTTTCAAATAATTCGTTGTAAACTCCACGAACAATATCGGTCATTGCTTTACGTGCAGTAATGTTCTTTTCATCTGACAATATCCGAGCATAAGTCAGAATATCGTCAACCGCTTCAGTGGGAACATCAAGAGTAACACTCTCATATTCTCGACACTCTCTCGGTGTACAGTTTAAATAATGATTCATAGAAATAAAAAAGAGACCCTCTGGTCTCTTCTGTTTTAATAAGATGGTTCAAGATCGTGTGGATCAGGTTTATCTACTACCACTGAGTACGTTATATCATCCCAGTAGGAACGATATATGCGACCCCATATTACTTCAAATTCTTCATCGTCAAGGTTTTTAAATAGACAACGATCTTTTAAGTAAATGTGATACGTTTTCATAGAAGTTACTCTCCTAAAGTATGTATAACAGGTTTCTCATACTTAAGAATTTTATACAAATCTGGATCTTCTGCTGTTGACACAGGAATAAATTCTTGTTCAGCATTGAATCCATCAAAACGTTCTGCCTGATTAATTACTATTGAACCTGACTCACCTGATACTGATCTATGGAACGTTTCTCTAGGTATTACTAGAGCACCACTATAGATGTTTAAATGCACAATATGATATGGGCATTTCCAGTTATAGTTTATAAGTTCAAAAGTTCTTTCACCTGATAATACACGGTTATGATCCTGTTGATAGCGATGTATGTAGAATTGTTTTGCACCTACCATATCATCTGGAGGTGATACAGCAGCATTAGTATGTACTACTAAGTCTTGTGCGTTAGATTCTTCAACAGATATATCATAGAAAATGACATCAGGTGTTTCTCTGAACACCCGATGCCTTCTAAAATTCACATCACTCATACTATTGGTGGATCGATCATTAACGTTAATTGATCGATGGTAATATTATACACACCCTAGGAATTTTTGTCAACACCTAGGTAATCTCTTCTCTGATGGTACTCTGGTACTATCTTTTTGAGATCAACTGTTAGTAGTCCATCCTCAAACTCTACACTCTTGACCTCAGAATCGTCAGTAAGTTTCCATACCCTTTCAAAAGATCTTCCTGCAAGACCTCTATGGAAATACTCTACGTCTTCTTTGTCAGTTTTGGTTCCTTCTACGTGTAGTTGACCATACTCTGTATAGACTTTCACTTCATCTTTCTTGAATCCTGCAAGAGCAATCTCTAGTCTGGACTCGTGATTGTTAAGATTAATGATGTTGTATGGTGGATAGGTCTGATTTGGTACATCCCAAACAGAATTAAAAAAGTTATCGAATCCAATGCTGTTCTTTGTGATCTTGTCAAATAGATCAGGTAAGTCAGCAGCTTGGTACCTTTGAATAGTCATAGTTCTCCTTAATAAGCGAGTTGTTAGTGTGAGCCCTTTCGGCACTCACCTATATTTAGTACAAAGGTATCAATATAGCAAGTACGGTTATCCGTGAACATAGGGTTAGGTATATATAACATAGGATCATTATCTCAAGAAAATGAAAAAAGCATTCATCGCTTTTGGTATTTTGGGAATGTTGAGTCCATTAGCAGCACGTGCTGATTTGACTCATAAATTGACAAGTTCAGTCCAACTACAAGTTGACGCAGGCTATACTTCAGTATCGAGAGCAGCGAACTCATATAGTACCAGTGGATCTGGTGTTAGCACAACTATTACACCGACAGGTGGTAGTGCTGCT
>MDTD01067965.1_pt1 | contig 29750 bp, 28 predicted proteins | sample 811221 | NCBI WGS metagenome assembly MDTD01 (sample SAMN05326646, study PRJNA326480) | marine metagenome | isolation source: seawater | place: Pacific Ocean: South West | collected 2011 | reverse complement strand
GCGCTTTGCGCTGCGTTGTACCCGCTCTTGTCTTATCTGAAAGCTACGCTGGAGGACGACTAGTGGCAGTCATACGGATGGCGGATGACGGAATCGCCTTTGATGGCGATACCCTGTCGCGCGGACCGCTGGGCGGGGCGGAAACGGCGTTTATCTCCCTGGCGGAAGCGCTGGCGGCTAGGGGACACGATGTCACCATTCACAACCACTGCGGCGCGTCCATGAAACGTCACGGCGTCGTCTGGGAGCCGTTGGAAAAGGGCGTTCCGGAAACAGCCGATCTCTATATCGCCAATCGCGGCGACCGCCTGATCCATCTGGTCCCGGACGCGCGGGCGCGGGTTTTTTGGACTCACAACCCAGCCCAGTACCTGAACAAGTGGCGCTATTGGCGGAAAATGGCACGGTGGCGCCCCACTGTGGTGTTTTCATCGGAGTTTCACGCACGATCAATCGCAGCGTGGATGCCTACGGGCGGTAAGGAAACGATTCCCTACGGAATCTCGGAGGCGTTTCTGGCGGCAGCCCCGCCTGCGGACCCGCCGCCGCCGCATGTGGCTTTTACCTCAAGCCCGCTGAGGTCGCTGGACTGGCTTCTGGATCTCTGGGAGCAGGGTATCCGTCCACACTTGCCCGGCGCCGAACTCCATGTGTTTTCCAGCCCGAAAACCTACGGCGCGCATGGCGATGCCCGGGCGGATGCCATGAACGCCGTGCTGGACCGCGCGAGGACAATGGCGGAGCTGGGCGTTGTGCTGCGCGATCCTTTGCCCAAGGCGGACCTTGCGGAAGCTCTGACCGGATTCCGGGTCATTCTGTATCGGGGAGATCCCGGCGAAACCTACTGCCTCGCCGTGGGGGAAGCGCAGGCGGTGGGGGTGCCCGCAGTCGTCCAGGATATCGGTTGCGTCGCCGAACGCGTCGTCGAAGGCGAAACCGGATTTGTGGCTGCGGACGATACCGATTTTGCCAGACGGGGATGCGCGATCCTCAAGGATGACGAACTTTGGCGGCGTCTTCACGCTGCTGCGCTGGCGCAGCAGCGGCAGTGGAGCTGGGACGATGCCGCTGCCGCTTTCGAAAAGCTTCTACCTGTATGAAAATCCTGCAGACCATGGCCGGGGGCGACGTGGGCGGGGCGGAGGAGTTCCTCGTGCGGCTGGCGTCGGCGTTCGAGACACGGGGGATCGATCAGACCGTTGTCGTGCGTCCTAACGAAAAGAGAAACCCCGTCCTGAGGGCGGCAGGTATCGACCCCATAGAACTGCCCTTCGGCGGCTGGCTGGATTTCCGCACCGTCCCGGCGCTGGCGGCCGAAATCGCCGGGAAAAAACCGGATATCATTCTGTCGTGGATGAGCCGGGCAAGCGCCGCAACCGGAAAAGCGCGGCGCCGCGCCCGGACCCGAACCGTTCAGGTCGGCCGGCTGGGCGGATACTACGATCTCAAGTACTACCAAAGCTGCGATCACCTGATCGCCAACACTCCCGACATCGTGCGCTATTTGGTGGAGGAGGGCTGGCCGGAGGACCGGGCACATTATGTGCCCAACTTCGTTGCCGCCGACCCCGGAACCCCGTTACCCAGGACCCGGCTCGATATCCCTGAGGGCGCGCAGTTGCTGCTGGCTGCCGGACGGCTGCACCGGAACAAGGCTTTCGATATTCTGATGAAGGCGATGAAGGAGGCCAACGAGGTATATCTGGCGCTTGCAGGCGACGGGCCCGAAGCGCGCGCCCTGGACTCTCTGGCGCGCGACCTAGGTGTGGACGGTCGGGTTCGTTTCCTGGGCTGGCGTAATGACATCGCCGACTTGATGGCAACCGCCGACATGCTGGTCTGCCCGTCACGGATTGAACCGTTGGGAAATGTGGTGATTGAGGCGTGGGCACGAACCCTGCCGGTGATCGCAGCCGCATCCGAAGGTCCGGGATGGCTGATCGTCGATGGGGAAACCGGCCTGCTCTCGCCCGTCGAGGACCACCGTATGTTGGCTGCCGCAATTTCCCGTATTGCGGAAGATCGGGATCTTGCTACTCGCTTGGCTCGCGCAGGGCACGAACGGTTCGAGACCGAGTTCACGGATACTGCCGTCGTTGAGAAATTCCTCGAACTTTTTGAGAAGGTGACCGGCTGATGTGCGGCATCGCTGGAGTTATGACCGCGGACCGGTCGGTTCCGGATCCCGACGCTCTGGATACTATGAGAGAGGCGCTGGCCCACCGAGGGCCCGACGGAGATGCCATCTGGGTTTCCGGCGATACCGGACTGGTCCATACGCGGCTTGCGATTATCGATCTCAAAACGGGCGACCAACCGCTGTTTGGGCCCGGAGGAACTGCGCTGGTCGCCAACGGAGAGATTTACAATTACATCGAACTGCGTGAGGAAATGACGGGGTCGGCCTTTCAGACAGAGTCCGACTGTGAGCCGGTTCTGCACTATTATCGCGATCACGGGGCAGACTTCGCCGGGTGGCTACGCGGCATGTATGCGCTGGCCATCCACGATCCTCAGGAAAGACGTCTGTTGCTGGCGCGGGATCCGTTCGGCATCAAGCCTCTCTACTACATACAGTCGGATGACGCGTTCGCGTTCGCGTCGGAGCCGCAGGCCCTACTTGCTGCGGGTTTCGGATCGCGCAAATTAAGCGAACGCGCGGTGGAAGAACTGCTCCAGCTTCAATTTACTACCGGTGCGGAAACCCTCTATGAAGGCATTCGCCGCGTATTGCCGGGTGAGACGATCGTGGTCGCCGGCGGCCGAATCGTGGACCGTCGACGTCAGGAAGCGCTGCCCGCGGGCGGGCCGGTTCGCGCCAGCGAACGTCAGGCGTTGGAACGGGTGGAAGAAGCGCTGGTCGATAGCGTCGACGTGCATCAGCGGTCAGACGTTCCGTATGCGATGTTCCTATCCGGAGGGATCGACTCATCCGCAATTCTCGCTCTGATGGCGCGTCTTAATGATCGGCCGGTGCATGCCTACACTGCGGGTTTTCCTGGTACAGACGCCGCCGACGAGCGCGCACATGCCCGTGCGGTAGCCGCATCGCTGGGTGCGGAACACGAGGAAGTCGTCTTTGGAGCAGACGATTTCTGGACCATGCTTCCCGCAATCGCCGCCGCGATGGACGAACCCGTCGCTGATTACGCTATTCTCCCGACTTGGAAATTGGCGCGGGAAGCCTCGAAATCCTTCAAGGTCATCCTGTCGGGTGAAGGCGGAGACGAGATGTTCGGCGGGTACGGACGGTATCGCAGCGTGATGCGGCCAGTCTGGCTTGGCGGTCGGGGCATGCGTCGTCGCGGCACGATGGAGGGGCTTAACTTACTGACTAAAGATGACCCCGGCTGGCGCGATGGGTTTGCCGCCAGCGAGGCGCTTGCCCTAACTTCCGGAAGGTCGCGACTGCAGTTTGCCCAGGCTACCGACTGTGCCGACTGGCTCCCAAACGACCTCCTCACGAAGCTGGACCGCTGTCTCATGGCGCACGGCGTGGAGGGGCGGACGCCCTTTCTCGACCCAGCCGTCGCCAATGCAGCCTTCCGGCTCCCCGATGGTCTCAAGGTCAAGAACGGACGGGGAAAATGGATTCTTCGGCAATGGCTGGGCATTGCCGCGCCGGCGGCCGATGCGTTTGCGGCTAAGAAAGGTTTTACGGTGCCGGTCGGGGAGTGGATATCGTCCGCGGGAGAACGGCTGGGCCCACTTGTGGCGTCGCAGCCCGGCGTGGCGGAGCGCTGCCGGCCGGACGCGGTCGAGGCAATTTTCAGATCGACCGGCAAGCGTGAGGTTTTTGCCGCCTGGACACTGCTGTTCTTCGCTCTCTGGCATCAATGCCAAATCGCGGGACGAACGGTCGAGGGCGATATTTTCGATATGCTGTCTGTTGGTTGAAGAGCCCCAATAACGGTTAATTTTGATTAACTCTAAACACGTTTCACCATGAATTTTCATCGCTGCCCACGCCGCGTTAACGGCTTATTATGCGCGTAGACCGATACCGCCGGTTGGACAATGTTTGCGAACCGTTTTCAGGGTTTGCTGCATGCAGACGAAACCTCTACGCGTTGCTGTCGTGATCGTGATTGCCGAGATTTCCGCCGCGTGCGAAATCCGATGCTCTAAGACACCATAATCGATCGGGAATACGTCGAACGTCACCCGCCGAACGAGGAACAGGTCCTCAGCGCGAATACCTCCAAACCCACGACCGATGGGCGTGGTTCAAAGGTACTGCTACCAAACGATCGGTGAGGTCGAGTGCTACCCTCACCCGCAACGGGAGGACAGTTAGCGGCTGAAGAGTTATTTCGGCCCGGCACGGGAATAGCCGTTTCCTGTCTGCGATACTCCTGTTGTGCCATTGTTATGACGATTCGGTGACGGGGCGGTACCGTCCTGCCGCGAAAATTTTTCCGACGGAAGCATGTATCGCTCACTTGCCGCAGCACTGATTGTTATTGCGCTAACCTGCGGATCGGGCCGTGATCCGGCCGCGCAGCCATCGACCTATGGTGACGCCATGCGCTGGTACGAGCGGGAGGCCGCCAAAGGCTCCGCCAAGGCAAGGTATTTTCTCGGATTGTTGTACGAAAGAGGCGGTGGCCCTCGCACAAAGGACCTCGCAAAGGCGTTCCAGTGGTTCGCCAAAGCCGCCGCGCAAGGGCATGCCAGGGCACAATACAAAATTAGCCGGGCCTACCAGTTCGGATTGGGTACGGTTTCCGATCCGGAGAAAGCCGTTCTCTGGTACCGTCGCGCTGCGGGGCAGGGGTTGCCCGAAGCACAGCACAATCTGGCTTACATGCTGGAGAATGCCGTTTCGACGGAGCGTTTGCCGGACGAGGCGGTCCGCTGGTACCGCGAAGCTGCGGAGAGCGGTTTCGGGCCGTCGCAGTTCGCGCTTGGGTCGGTTTATATGCGTGGCATGGGCGTCGAGCGCAATCTGGCGGAGGCCTGGGCCTGGCTCCGCGCGGCCGAATCGAGGCAGGTTGCCGGCGCGGGCGAAGCCCGCGCTGCTCTGGAAAAGGAAATGACGCCGGAGGAAATGTCGCAGGCGAGGAAGATGGCGGAACTTAGATCCCCCCAATGATCTGTACCAAGTTGCTTTTTTTGGGTGAGTGGACACTCATTGGCGAATGCCGCATCATTAGCGGTGGAGAAGCATATGGATACGATCGATCTAACGAATATCCGCGTGGAGCCTGACGAACTCGTTGCCCGAGCTGCGGCGCTGAAGCCAATGCTGCGCCAACGGCAGCGCGAAACCGAGCGCAACAGGCGGGTGTCCGATGACACCGTCGCTCAGATGAAGGCGGCCGGGTTGTACAAGGTGCTTCAGCCCGCGCGTTTTGGGGGTTACGAACACGATCTCTGGACGTTCGCCCGGTGTGCTGCTGAAATCGGTGCAGGCTGTGGGTCTACCGCCTGGATTTACTCGACAGCGGCAGAGCACCAGTGGCAGATCGGCATGTACGACGATCGGGCACAGGCCGAAGTTTGGGGAGATACGCCGGAAGCGATTTCCGCCTCGTCGTATTCGCCGGGTGGAACAGCGGTCGAGACCGATAGCGGCTACCGGGTATCCGGGAAGTGGCTGTACTGTTCCGGGGTGCTGAATGCCGACTGGATGATACTTGGCGCCCGGATAGCGAAAGATCAGGATTCCGAGCCCTATACGCAGGGATATATCCTGGTGCCGAAGGCGGAATATTCGGTCGAAGACAATTGGGACGTGGTCGGTCTTATCGGAACCGGCAGCAACGACGTCATCATCGACGACATCTTCATACCTGCCCACCGGATGCTCACCCTGGAAGAAGCACTGTCCGGCAGTCCTCCGGGTGCTGCCGTCAACCGCAACGAACTGTGGCGCATTCCCTTCTTTGCCGCGATTTCATTGTGCCTGTGTGCGCCAGCGATGGGCATGGCGCAGGGGGCGTTGGAAACCTATGTCGAGATGCTCGGCGTCCGCAAAACCCGTGGCGCCGCGCTCAGCCAGCCCCAAAGCATGGCCGAATTTGCCACAATCCAAGTGCGTGTTGCCGAAGCCGCTGCGGCTATTGACGCGGCGAAGATGCTGGTGCGCCGCGACTGCCTCGATATCATGCGTATCATGGCCGAAGGTCGCGAATTGACGGTTGAGGAACGCGCCCGCAACAAGGGCGATCTTGGATTTGCAGTTAAGATGGCGCGGGATGCGGTGGATTTGTTGTACGAAAGTGTCGGCGGAGCCGGGCTGGCGAACGACAGCATGACGCAGCGCTACTGGCGCGACGTGCACAGCGCGTCAAAGCATATCAGCATGAACTGGGACATGTGTTCGACGCTCTACGGACGGGTTCTGCTTGGTCTGCCGTCCGGCACGGCGCAGTTCTGATCCGGCCGGCCCAGCAGTAGAATGGTCACAGACCTCCTGCATCCTGCTGGACGCTTATACGCCGGCGAAGATAGCCGAACAGGTCAAAAAAGCAGGTGTTGCCAAGGCGATTTTCCCGCTTGTGCGGTTATTCGCGCCGGCTGTGCGTGCTGATGTACTTATCGTGTGCAGCGCGACGTTTTATTTTGTCGTGGGTTCTAAGTTCGGCCTCGGACCGGGTGCGGCGCGCCTGTTCGGGGGGGTATCGCGCTCTCGCTTGGCCTGATCCTGACCTTCGTCGTCGGCGCGGCACTCTTCACCGGTAACAACCACACCGTTATGGCCGGTTGCGACGGCTTGATCGGCACGCACGCGCCGCTTCGCGACTGGTGTATCGTGTAGCCCAACAATTTTGCCGGGGGGGGCGGCAGTTGCCTTCCTGAGTTCCTTCTCAGTGTTCCTGGAATCCGCCGATCACTAGCTTGCTGGCCTTGCTCGCAACATCGCGCTCTCCATGACGTCGCTGCATGTCGTTGAAGCATTCGTCAGCGGTATTTTGTGGAGCACGATGGTGTATCTGGCAGTCTGGCTCCGCTTCGCGGGGCATACGGTAATTGAAAAAGTGGTGGCGATTGTCTTTTCGATTCCCGCCTTCGTGGCGATGGGGCTGGAGCAAAGCGTTGCCAACATGCTTTTGCCTGTCACTTGCGCAATTCCTCGGCTTGCGAGTGGATGTTGGCGGGATCGCTGGAAATCGCGCGGTGGTGACCCTCGTCTATCTGATTGGCCGCTGCCTCTTGGTCGGGATCGTTCACCGGCGCAGGGGATAAGGGTGCTCGGTCGGTGTTAGACGGCCTGTCCGGCGGCGTAGCCGCTCGACCACGCCCATTGGAAATTGTAGCCGCCAAGCCAGCCGGTCACGTCGACTGCTTCACCGATGGCGTAGAGACCGGGCACTTCCTTCGCTTCCATACTGCGCGATGACAGGTTGTTCGTGTCGATGCCGCCGAGCGTAACCTCCGCCTTGGCGTATCCTTCTGTGCCCGCCGGGACAAGTGTCCAGCCGTTCAGTATCTGTCCGAGCCGGGACAATTCCCTGTCGGAAATCTCTCCGATCGGCCGGGCAGGCAAATGGGCCTCAGAGATGGCCGCAGCAAAACGTGCGGGCAGAACGTTGGACAGGATCGTCCGGGTCTCCGATCTGGGACTGGCCCGTTTCCCGTCCAACAGCAGCGCGTTCGCATCCGTGTCGGGCATCAAATTAAGAAAAATCTCTTGCCTGTCGCGCCAGAAAGTTGAGATCTGCAGTACCGCCGGGCCGGATAGCCCTCGATGGGTAAAGAGCAAGGCCTCGCGAAAAGATATCTGGTCGGTACCGACAGTGCATTCAAGCGATACGCCGCTGAGGGGCCGTAGCATATCGAGCGTCTCCCCGTCGAAGGTCAGGGGCACTAAGCCAGGCCGGATATCCGACGTTGTCAGTCCGAAGCGCCTGGCAACATCGTGCGCGAGTCCCGTCGCGCCCATCCTCGGGATCGACAGACCGCCTGTGGCGAGGACGACGGCATCGGCCTCGAATTCCACACTGTCGGTTGCGACCCGGAACCTGTCCGATTTGCTCACATCCGCAATGCGGTGGCTGGTCCGGATATCGACTTTCGACGCGGCGCATTCATCCAGCAGCATTTGCACCACCGACCTCGCAGACCCGTCGCAGAACAGCTGACCCAGGGTTTTTTCGTGCCAAGGAATTCGGTGCCTGTCGATCAGGGCTATGAAATCGTACTGGGAGTAGCGCGCCAGCGCCGATTTGCAAAAATGCGGGTTGCCTGAAACGAAGTTATCTGACGTCGCGTGAAGGTTTGTGAAGTTGCACCGCCCACCGCCCGAAATCAGGATCTTTTTGCCGACTTCGTCGGCGTGGTCGAGTAACAGCACCCGACGCCCGCGCGCGCCGGCGGTCATGGCGCACATCAATCCCGCGGCGCCTGCGCCGAGGACGACGACGTCGAAATCTTCCGGTCTGTTAACGTTCATGCAGAAGTCATACCACGCCGAAGCGTCCGGGGTGCGACAACAATACCTGCTCTTTGCTATTGCCCCCCGGCTCCGGCGGCTCTAGCTCCTGCCGCCAGACTAACAGGGAAAAGTAATAGCCGATGACCATATCCTGCGTCCTCACCACCGCCTGTCCGGTCAAACAAGGAATTGTCGTTGCGATATCCGGATTTCTTGCGAATTCCGGGTGTTCTGTCGACGATACAGCGTTTTTTTTTGGACCCTGAGTCCGAGCGTTTCTACGGGCGGTCCGTATTCCGGATCGACCGGAACGACGTCAACGCCGAGATGGTCGGTTCGTGGTTCGGCCAGGTCGCCCATAAATTCGATATAGAATGGGATATCTTCGATACATCTGTGCCGAAGAAGGTAATGATCATGGTCTCGAAGTTCGATCACTGCCTTAACGACCTGCTTTACAGGTACCGAATCGGCGCGTTGCCGATGGAGGTCACCGCGATTGTTTCTAACCACCCGGGCGCACAGCCTTTGGCCGATGCCGCGGGCATTCCCTATCACCATATCCCTGTGTCGAAGGACACCAAAATGGAGGCTGAGGCGGGGTTGTGTGCGCTGATCGAGGGAACCGGCACAGACCTGGTGGTGTTAGCACGATACATGCAGGTGCTGTCGGACGACCTGTGCCGAAAGCTCGACGGACGGGTGATCAATATCCACCATTCATTTCTGCCAGGTTTCAAGGGGGCGAAGCCTTACCATCAGGCATTCGCGCGTGGCGTAAAGCTGATCGGCGCAACGGCACATTTCGTGACCGCCGGTCTCGACGAGGGACCCATCATCGAACAGGCGGTCGAGCGTATCGATCACACGACCATGCCGGACCAGATGGTGGCTATTGGCCGTGATCTGGAAAGCGTCGCCCTAGCCCGTGCAGTCGGTTATGTGCTGGAACGCCGGGTGCTGATGAACGGCGCGAGGACGGTGGTGTTCCGGTAAAATGGCTTACTGTTTTGGGAGGGCTACAACATCGTCCATGAGAGTGTTTTGCTCCGGCCCTAGACGAGCTGTTGGCGGGTTTCGCCGATGGTGTCTATGTCGGCGGTCCTGAAGAACTGGCCGCGTTGACGGTTGCCGTCGGGCTCTGGGCGTTGGCAAGCGGTTTGTTTCCCGCCTTCCACGGTCGAACGCGGGGGCTGGGCTATTTTATGCTGGTCGGGGCGGTAAGCTGGTCTGCCGGATTAGTCCTGTCTGCCGCGCAGACCAGTTTTACGAAGGGTTTTATTGCGATCAGCGGCGCATCACTTCTTTTGATCACCTGTCATCTCGGCGCTTACAGCCTGATATAAAACGGGACCGATCAGGCGATGCGAGGCCGTGTCATCAGCTACAGCGTGTGAGTCACGATCGGCGGACCGGCCCTCGGCGCGCTGATGATCGGATGGCTGGCGGAGTTGGTCGGGTTACAATGGGCCGTCGAGAAAAGCGCGATTACAACGTTGATCATCGTGCTCGCCCTCGTGCCGTCCATACGTCGCGCGACCGAGGCGATGGAAGCAGAATAGCCGAGGGTATTACGCATGATTGCGCGTATCCATGCGTCCAGTAAACTTGCCAGTGGGAACATACCGTATGGGCAGATTTGATGGCGCAGGCAAAAGGGGTCTCGGAGCAGGCGGAAGAGCTTGAATTCCGGCAAATGCAGGAATTGGGCGAGCTGATGATTTACCGCTCGCAGATCAACAAGCTGGCCGATGGGGAATGGGACGACAGTCCGGAATTCAGTCTCGGGCCGCTGAAGCAGTCACTGATGGGCGAAGACCCGCGTCTGCCGCAAATGCCCGAGAAACCGACGCTTGTCGATTTCTTCAATCTGAGGTTCGGCCCGTCGAAACAACACCTTCTGCAAAGCGCCGCGTTAGGGGTCAAAAACGGGTTGTCGGAGAAGATGGTCCTCGCCTGCCTTCTACATGACGTATCGGTGATCGCCTTCTTTCGGCCCGATCACGGTTATTGGGGGGCCCAGATGCTGGAGCCATACGTCGACGAGGAAGTGGCGTGGGCGATCCGCATGCATCAGGCGCTGCGCTTTTTTCCTGACGAGTCGGTTGGCTACGAATACCCGGAGGCTTATGCAAAGCGGTTTGGCGTAGACTATCAGGTCGAGCCCTATATTCAGCGAGACTACGACTATGCCCGGAGTCACAAGTGGTACATGTCGGCGCGGATGATCTGTCTGAACGATCTGTATGCGTTCGATCCCGATGTCGAAGTGCAGGTAGAGGATTTCGAGGATATCATCGGCCGCCATTTCAAGCAGCCTGAGGAGGGGCTAGGTAACGACAGTTCTCCGGCTGCCCATATGTGGCGGACCCTCCGACGGCCCGCGAACGCGTTGTAGGGGGGTTTGAGGGGGAAGGATGCCCCACAGAGCAATACTCGTCATCGGCGGCGGTATCGGCGGTCTGACCCTCGCTCTTTCCCTGCATGCTCGGGATATTCCGTGCCGGGTGTATGAAGCCGCCCCGGAATTCAGGAAGCTGGGGGTCGGCATCAACATGCTGCCGCACGCCATCCGCGTGCTTACCGGGCTCGGTCTGCAGGAAAATCTTAACGCCTGTGGGGTCGAGGCTAGGGAATTCACTTACTTTAACCAGCATGGCCAGCTGATCTTTTCGGAACCCTGCGGGTTGCATGCGGGCTACGAATATCCCCATTTCTCGATCCATCGCGCTGATCTGCATCAGGTTCTGTACGACGCGGTGGTCGGCCGGCTGGGTGCAGAAGCAGTGCAATTTGGGCACAGATGCACCGGCGTCGATCAGGACGGTGACGGGGTGACGGTGCGGTTCGAAGGAGTGGAACCAGCGACGGGCGATATCGCTATTGCCTGCGATGGGTTCCACTCAGCTGTCCGCGCACAGTTTTATCCGGACGAAGGCCCGCCACAATTCGGCGGTATCAACATGTGGCGGGGCGTCACCCGCCGAAGGCCGTTTCTGACCGGGGGCAGCGTCAACCGGGTGGGCACCGTGCAGCGCGGCAAGATGGTGATCTACGCGATCCGCCAGTTCGAAGACGGCACCCAGCTGATCAACTGGAACACCGAACAACCGCGTGACGATCACAAACCGAACGACTGGGCGACCCCGGGCCGCATTGAGGATTTCATCGAACCTTTTCAGGACTGGAAGTTCGATTGGCTCGATATACCCCAGCTGTTCGCCGACGCTGAGTTCATCATGGAATATCCGATGGTGGATCGTGATCCTGTCGATCGCTGGGTGTGGGACCGGATCGCCCTGATGGGCGATGCTGCGCATCCCATGTATCCCCGGGGTGGCAATGGCGGTGCACAGGCGATCCTTGATGCAGAGTGCCTATCGGAACTGTTGGCGGATGAAGAAGACTTCCGGGCGGCGCTGCGAGAATTCGAAGACCGGCGACTGGACACCGTGAACAAGATCGTACTGACTAATCGCAGCCAGCCGCCAGATTACATCATCGAGACCGTCGACAAACTGACTGGAGGAGAGCCGTTCGAGAGGATTGAAGACGTGATCGACCCGGCCGAACTGGCGGCGATTTCAGACAGATACAAGGCAGTGGCGAACTACACCTTGCCGGAGCTGTAGGTGCGGCCGGTTTACGCCGGCACGAAATCGAATCGTCAGCCGTCGCCTTCTGATTTCATGTGGCCAATTTCCATGCCGGTGAAATGGGCCGGACAGATCAGAGTGTCGCTGTCTGTGTATTTGTTGAGAAAATCGTAGAGGGATTGGCGAGACCGGTCCGGGTCCGAGCGCACCACGCTGGAGAGCCGAGGTTCGCGCACCTGAAGCCGGTGATGGAACAGGGCGAGGCGGTATGGGAATAAGAGACCAGCCCGTTGTTTTTGGCTCACAAACGTATAGTGCTGAAAATTGCGCAATGCGTGGTCCAGGTGCCGAACGCGGCCACCGATGAGGATTTCGCTGAACTGCGCCGCCGCTGGGACGATGATCAGGTAGTTGAGACTATTGCCGTGGTTTCGACCTTCGGGTTCTTCAACCACTGGAAAGATACGCTGGCGACGGTGCTGGAACCATCACCGCTCCAGTTCGCGGAGTACCATCTGTCCGATGCCAGTTGGAACGTCAGCAAGCACGTGGCCAGATGAGCCGGTTGGAGGTGTCTGCCGGTTATAGAGAACCCATTACTTTTAACCGTCCACCCGACAGGCGCTGCACCACTACGATTTCTCCCGATCGCGGATAAACACCGGTCAGGGCGGCGATATTGACATAGTGAGTGACTAGTATAAGTGCTGCGTTCGACCTGTACCCGCTCAGCCATGACTTTAGCGCATTGGTTTGCGCCTCTGCCTGTTCCGGTTCCCGAAAGAACGAACTGATTGCGCCAAGATGCCTTACCTTCCCCAATTGCAGAAGCTCTGCCGTTTCGCGGCAGCGACACCACGCGCTGGTATATACCTCGGCGTTTGCAATACCGCTTTCTCGAAACCGGTTGCCGATTTCGATGGCCTGTCGTCGTCCGTCGCCCGACAGATTTCGCTGGGTGCTACAATCGGCGACGTTGAAGTTTGCCGGGTCTCCGGTGCCGGGCGCCAGGGCATGTCGCATGATGGCGAATGCGGTACCAGTTTTGAGCGCGGCCCAGAGATCTGACGGCTGTTCGGGTTTGACTGCGATTGCTGGCGAACCGGTGCCGGCCATGATGAGGACCAACAGCAAGGCCGCTAAAAGCTTGGGACGCTGATGGTGGAAATACAGATAGTCAAACATTTCGATTACATCCTGAGACCACATCAAACTAGCGCGGTTTCGTAGACCGGCAACCCGCCGTTTTGGAAAATGTGAGCCTGCGCACGGTTGTGGGAAAAAGGCTTATATGTCAAACTGAATTGTTGACACATAAACAGTTAGATATCTAATTAATATTGAACTGCTAGCAGACTAAATAGAGGTGAATGGGGCCATGAAATCACTGCTGTCGTTGAGAGTTAACGGCCGTCAGCGCGACGATGCCGTGTCCGGCAATCTGTTACTGGTCGATTATCTTCGGGAAGTCGTCGGACTGACCGGCACAAAAATCGGTTGCGATGGCGGCGAATGCGGTTTGTGCACCGTTCTCGTCGACGGCAAAGCGCAGCATGCCTGTTTGACGTTGGCGGGGTCCTGTGACGGCGCGTCGGTCGAAACCATCGAATCGCTATCGGACGGTGGCCGGTTGAATGCGATACAGCGCGGCTTTCACGAAAAACTTGGGGCCCAGTGCGGTTTCTGTACGCCCGGGATGGTGATGGCGGCAGAAGGCTTGTTAAGGACCAATCCAGACCCGGACGAAGCGACGATCCGCACCGAGATGGCGTCAAATATCTGTCGATGCACCGGTTACGTGAAGATCATCGAGGCAGTCCGGTTTGCGGCCGACGAACTCAAATCAGAAACGGAGGCCGCATGATGGACGGGAACGGTATGCCCCCCGCACCGATCACTTCGATCGGAGAGCCCCTGCCGATGGTCGATGGGCCGGAAAAAATCGCCGGCAAGGCTCTGTACACTTCCGACTTTTACGATCCCTCCGCCCTCGCGGGCGCCATCAAGAGATCGACCGTGGCGCACGCTAGGATTGTCTCCGTCGACACGTCTGCGGCCGAGGCGCTCCCCGGCGTTCATGCCGTCATTACGGGCAGTGAGACAGACGAAGGTCACGGCGTTCTCCCTATTTCCCGAACGGAATTGCCGATTGCGCATGACAAAGTGCGTTACAAGGGGGAACCCGTCGCAGCCGTTGCGGCGGACAGCATCGAGATCGCTATAAAAGCCTGCGATCTGATCGTTGTCGAGTATGAAGAACTGCCGGCCTACTACACCGCGGAAGACGCGTTGGCCAAAGATGCGGTCGATCTACATGATCACCGCGAAGGTAATATCGAACGCCACGTCGAGTTTGAGATTGGCGATGTCGATGGTGGCTTCGCGGACGCCGATTTGGTTCACGAGACCGAATACCATTGCGCCGAAGTCTGCCAGGTTCAGACCGAGCCGCATGCGGCGTATGTCGAATACGACGGCGAACGGGATGAACTGACCGTCCGTGCCAGCACCCAGGTGCCATACTACGTGCATCTGATGCTGTCCAAGATCCTAAAGATGCCTAAGTCCAAGATCCGCGTGATCAAACCCTATGTGGGCGGTGGGTTCGGCTGCCGGACCGAAGCGCTGAATGTCGAAATGATCACCGCCATGCTGGCGCGACGGGCCAAAGGTACCGTGCGTACGGTCGTTAGCCGCGAGGATACGTTCATCACGCATCGCGGGCGTCAAGAACAGACCATCAAGATACAGATGGGCATGACCAAAGACGGGCGGATAACCGCGGTGGACTGCAAGACTATCCAGCGGGGCGGTGCGCATTCGGGATACGGCATCGTGACTATACTCTATGCGGGCTCGATGCTGTTCGCGATCTATGATCTGCACAACGTCCGCTACGACGGCAAGCGCGTGCTGACCAACACGCCGCCCTGCGGCGCTTTCCGTGGACACGGCACGGTCAACACCCGGCACGCGTTTGAAAACGCTATGGACGAGATGTCGAAGAAGCTTGGGCTTGATCCCTTCGCCGTACGCCGCGTCAATCTGATACCGGAACTGGGCTTCACGGCCAGTGACCAGTGGATCAACTCCTACGGCCTGCCGGAATGTCTCGATATCGTCGAGAAGGCTTCGGGCTGGAAGGAACGGATCGGCAAGCTCCCGCCTGGGAGGGGTTTGGGGCTCGGGTGTTCTCATTACATTTCTGGCGCTTCAAAGCCGGTCAACTGGACGGGCGAGCCGCATGCGACGGTCAATCTCAAGCTCGATTTCGACGGTACTGTCGTGATCCTGACCGGTGCATCCGAGATCGGCCAGGGATCAAACACGATCCTCGTCCAGTGCGTTGCAGAAGTGCTGGGTATCGACCCCTCACGAGTCAAGGTCGTTGATGCCGACAGCCGTGTGACGCCTAAGGACAACGGTTCGTATTCATCCCGTGTCACCTACATGGTCGGCAACGCGGCGATCGAGGCCGCAAACAACCTGAAGGGCATGCTCGTCGAAGCCGCAGCCCGAAAGCTCGAGGTCAGTCCCGAAGATGTCGAATGTCTCGGGGAGGTCTACCGCGCCGGAACGCAGGACGAGGGTATGACCTTCGAGGAGGTCGTGATGGCCGCCCTGGAAGGCACCGGTACGATTACCGCCAAGGGTAATTTCGACACGCTGCCCGAGAGCTGGGGCGGCAAGAAATATCGCGGTGCCGCGATCGGCGGCACGATGGCGTTCTCCTATGCCGCCCAGGTGGTTGAAGTAACCGTCGATCCCGACACGGCGGACATCACCGTGGACAAGGTCTGGGTCGCGCACGATTGTGGCAAGGCACTCAACCCGCTGACGGTCGAAGGCCAGATCCAGGGATCGGTCTGGATGGGCATGGGCCAGGCGCTGACCGAGGAGACCAGTTATCACGACGGCCTGCTGATCAGCGGTAACATGCTGGATTACCGAGTGCCGACTTTCGTCGATTCCCCGCCGATCGAGGCGCATATCGTGGAATCCAACGATCCTCATGGGCCGTTTGGTGCCAAGGAAGCCGGCGAAGCGTCGCTGGCGGGTTTCCTGCCGGCGCTTACCAGCGCGGTCGCCAACGCGATGGGCGTTCGGGTTCATGAACTGCCGGTAACGCCAGATCGCCTGTTGCAGCTTCTGGAAGACAAGGAGCGCAAAATGCGCTCGGCGGCAGAGTAAGGGAGAGCACGATGGAAAACATGCCCGAATTCACCCTGCACCGGCCCGATACCGCGGCTGAGGCGGTCAAGCTGAAATCCTCCGACTCGACGTCGCGCTACCTCGCCGGTGGGACGGATATGATCGTGAATGTCCGCCGTGGCATCGAAACGCCGGAAACCATGATCGACCTGACAGCGATTGCGGACATCGCCGCGATCGCAACGGATGGCGATGGACTGCGGATCGGTGCGGGCGCGAAGCTTGCCGATCTGGCCGTCGATGAAACGATCATTCGCGAATATCCGGCGGTTGCTCAGGCAGCGGCATCCGTCGCTGGGCCTACCCATCGCGCCTACGGCACTATCGGCGGCAACCTCTGCCTCGATACGCGCTGCCTGTTCTACAACCAGTCCCAGTGGTGGCGCGAGAGCAACAATTTCTGTCTCAAGCACAAAGGCGACGTTTGCCATGTCGCGCCAGGCGGAAAACGCTGCTTCGCGGCGTTTTCCGGGGATGTGGCACCGGCGATGATGGTCTACGAGGCTAAAATTGATCTTGAAGGCCCCAATGGCTCGCGCACGATTCCGTTGGCGGATCTCTATCGCAATGACGGCATGGATCACCTGACCCTAGAGCAGGATGAGCTGCTGGTTTCCATCCGGCTGCCGAAGGCGGGGCCGGGTGCTGTTTCGGCTTACGAAAAATCCCGTGTCCGCGGATCCATCGACTTTCCGCTCGCAGGCTGTGCCGTGCGCCTGACTGAGGATGACGGGAAAATTGCCGATCTTCGTATCGCGTTGACGGCGGTGAATCCCTATCCGCAGATGGTGAATGGGCTGGCCGATTTCATTGGCAAAGCGCTCGATGACGATGCGCTGGACGCGATCCGCGAACTCGTCCAGAAACAGGCCAAGCCAATGCGCACCACAACGGTTCGTCCTTGGTACCGCCGCCGGGTAGTCGGCGCGCTGGCGCGCAAACTGACTGTTCGTCTCGCCGGTTAGCCGGATTGCCGCGCGGGACGGCGCCACTTCTCGCCGACCAGGCACACCACTTTTATAACGGTCAGTTCGCGCCTCAGGAATTCGCCGTACCGCGCGAAGCGCCGGGGGGTCAACGTCTCTTTCGGCGGGTTGCTGCGGGGGTCTTTGCCTGCACGGACGTCGCTTTGCCGGATTGCCGTCAGCAGCGTTCTTGGCGCCGTTGAGTACGACCTGCCCCGGCGCGGCGAACCGGCAACATGAACACCGATGACGTCACCTGCCGCATCGACCCATGGGCCGCCGCTTATGCCGCTTAAATCGGCTCCGGCGTCAGGGATGCGCCGGATTTGCGTCCATGCCACGACCGGTTCGTCTTTGCGGTAACGACCGCGGGTCAGCATGCGTCCTCGGCCGATGACCTTGCCATAGACGTCGCCGGGCGATCCTTGAGGGAACCCAAAGGAATAACCGTCATCCCCGATACGCAGGCGGGGGCGAATGACATTCATCTGCGGCGAGCCGCCCTGCGTTCGCAGGATGCTGATATCTGCGTCCTGACGTTGCGTCAGCTCGCGCACCCGTACCAGTTTTCCGTTCGATTTCTGCAGGCCCAGCAGATCGCATTCGGATGTAACATGATGCGCTGTAATCCAGATGCCGGACCGGTCGATCGAAAAAGCGGTACCAATAGATGTACCCTGTTTTTTCTTAATCTCGACGATGACGCGGGGGTCGAGCGCCGATTCGTTTGGCAGCAGCTTTGCCGGATCGGATCTCGAAACGTAAGGTGGCGGCTGCTGGATGCTCGGCTTAAACTGGCGTGGATCTGGCCGCCGAGGCGAACCGCCGTCGCCGACGTCGCTACTCGTCATCGCGCGGCCTGCGATCGCGACTACGATCAGGATCGCAATAGCCAGATAGTCGCGAAGTTTCATTCGGCGGGTTTCAGCCGGCGATGGCTGCGGCGTTGATAAACGCGACTGACAGTTTTATGCCCACCACCATAATCGCCGCGCCAATTTCGCCGTTCTCGATCCGGTTAGGCAAATCTTTCAGCATCGCGTCGGCTATGCGATAAGCGAGAATCTGGATTAGCAGCGTCACCACCCCCCAGATCACGATATCCCATACGCTGACACTTGTTGCCATGCAGATCGCCAGCGGAATTGCCATACCGACGATAGCAGCGGAGATCGATACCGCCGCCGCCGTGTTGCCACTGCGTACCAAATGCAGCTCATGGTAGGGCGTCACAAAGTGATAAATCGTAATTCCGATGGCCAACATCGCTATCGTGACGGCAAAATGCAGCAGCAACACCGGAAATCCGGCAAGAAAGCTTTGAAATACTGGGTCCATGGCAAACTTCGGGTTGTCTGGTCGGGGATCCTGATCCTATCTCTAATCAACAGCTTGCCCAACCCGGAAAGGTCCAATTAGCGCTCGGTTTGCCTCAGATTTCGACCGCTCGTCGGCCACTTCAGGCGTTACAGTTTGGCCGATTATCTGGTGACCGGCCGCTGTGATAACGTGCCCGATGTGGATGATGTCGTTTTTGGCGACATCTCCGTGTCGGGGGCTGTGCAACCGGCGATGGCGAGCATGGACGGCTGTTTTCACCTGGCAGCGAACAGCGTACCCGAGTGGCGAGGAGCGTGTACCGAGTGCCTATGGCCGGGTTCCGCTTCCTCAACATTTGCGGCCAGCGGCAGGATCCGTTTGCATCGAGCCGCGGCATCATATCCATTTTCGCCAGCAAGATGGAGCCCCGCGACTTTGCCACTATCTCTGGCGACGGCGGATAGCTGCGGGGCGGGCGCTGATCGAGGCAGTCCACGCCGCCGCAGACGACCGTGGAGCGACCAGGTCTACCGGCTTACCCGGTGTTTCAACGCGGCAGGCCGGCGCATTTACGACCGTGTCGGCCGGATGAGGCCATTCATCAAATGTCAGCGCTAAGGGGTTTTTCTTTTAGGGTGCGTAGTTCCTTCAACACCGGCATGTCTTCGAGGCCCTGCGTGGTTAGGCGGTCCCATTCGATCCGGTCCGGCGGCTGCGGCGGGCTATCGACCCGGAGGGTTCGCGTGGGGGTTGCGATCACGGTCAGCGGCAGATCGTTGCTCTCAATGGGAAATTCGTTCACGACCTGAACGTCGTTTACGTTCGTTGCCACCGGCACAGCGTCATGCCCAAGTTCCCGCAGAATTGCGTATTCGATATCACTATATCCTTCGCCCTTGCCTGCGCGGCGACCGGTGTCGGTGACTGCCACGCAACCTGTTACGATCGCATCTAGCTGCGGCAAATCCGTTAGCGCGACTGGCTCGGCCCATTTCCCCGACTTGGACATCTGCGATGCGTCGTGGATTGAGTCATACGGTATTTTCGCGGGATCGAGTTTCAGGAACCCCGCCTTAAGCCGTGGTGTCGGCACGTACACCCTGATCCCGCGACGCAGGGCTTCGGCACGCATATATTTTTGTGGCGAGTCCGGGTTCACCTTGATCAGTTTCGCATCGCGCCATTCCGGTTCGTCAAATAGCCGCAATGCCGCATCTGGGGCACCTTTGAAGTTCGGAATACGCCCGTGCGGTGGAAACGGGAAGGCCGCCAATTTTTCGTTCATTAGGCGATCCCAGATCGCCTGGCGAGCGGCCTGCTTGGTGGAATAATCTGTTCGCATCGAAGGGGTATATCTCCAGTTCACCTCGTCATCGCCGCCAGTTCGTCTGCCCAGTTACACCGGATGTAATCCAATATCCGAAACGGTGCATTTTTCGACCAAGAATTCCCGCTGCTAAAGCGGTATATCGTCCATTTCGCGGTCGCGCAGCGCCCCGCAGAGGAGGCCATCCTGCATGCCTTGTTCGCGTATCCAGCTGTTCCCGACCATCGATCAGCTCCTCCCGGATAACGTTCAAGTTTAGGCTGATCGGAGGAGGGGCGACAATACGGTGCCTGCAGACGGCAGTTATAATGCCTCTGGTGGCACGAACTGTTCCCAGAAACCTGGGCGTTGCGGCAGGCCGGAGAACGAAACCACCCGATCCGCCGCACGCCCCACGATTTCCATGGTGTTTTGGTCGCGGTTAGCTAGGTAGGATTCTACGGTTTTCACAGCATCTGCCAGCACGCTGAAGCCATTGGTGAAAACAGCGCTGGATATCTCCACCGCATGAGCACCGGCCAATATCATCCGCAACACGTCGTTGCCGGTGCGCGCGCCGTTCATGCCGATTAGCGGCACGTCTGCGCCCAGCGCCGCGCGCGATTTCGCCAGCCAGTAACACGTCATCGGTAGGGCCCAGCCACCGCCGGTACCCAGATTGGTGCCGAGCAGGGGCGCCTGGGTATCGAGCTCGGGGATCATGCCGAGGAAACGGCCCATCAGCACCACGGTTTCCGCACCTCCGGCCCGCGCTGCTTGCGCCAAGGCGGCGACGTTTTCGCTCTGGCCCGTGATTTTCGCCCAGACTGGGATATAGACAGCGTCGCACACGGCTTTGACGATTTCGGTAACCCGCGCGGTCGCGCGTTCGGTGGTCACAACGCCCGCCGCCTCATCGCCATAGGGGGTACCAATATTGAATTCCAGTATCCGTACACCCGCAGCCGCCATCCGTTGTGCCATATCGACCGCCGCATCAAGGTCGGCAAGGATAATGCTGCCGATTACATACTTGCCAGAGTTTGCCGCAGTGGCATCCAGTCGGGTGATGATCTCTAGCCAGGTGTCGAAATCCATCTTCTGAAGTCCCGACCGACAGGCCAGCGTCGCGTTGCGTGGCGCCGTGAAATCCCAGGGCAGGCGGTTCCAGTCGCCGTCCAGCAGCGCGTAGTCCGTACGGTCGAGCTGATCCTTTGCGGCCTGCGTCTCGTTGATCGATTTAGCAACCACCGCGCCGACACCCGCATCCAGCGCGGATTGCAGGCCTGCCTCGGTCATAACGTGTTCTCCCGATCCACAGATCACGGGGTTTTTGAGAGAAACGCTGCCAATCGTGATCTCGGTGGAAGCCATTTTATTCCTTTAGTCTGTCATATGCGTCCGAGCCGAGCCGCGTCGATATGCGCGCCGCCTGCGTCTGCAGAGCCGCGATGGCGTGCGGTGTTTCCGATACGTCCTGCGTTGTGCCTACTATGGCCAGAATGCCAGCCAATTCATCGCCATCACCGAGGAGGGGCCCGGCCAACACGTTGATCCCGCCGAGCATTTCACCCGACGAAAATTCGTAGAGCCGCTCGCGGACGATTTCCAGTCGTGCTTCGGTCTCGGCCTGCGAGCGGACAGAGAGTTTGTCCAGGATTCGGTCGCGAACCGCTGGCGGCGCATAGGCGAGGACAATGCGTCCCTGCGCCGAATTGGGGATAGCCAGCCGAACACCGGTCCGGACGCTTATCTTCACCACGTTTTCGCTTTCGACCACCGCGACCACCAGCGCTTCGCCGTTGACTGGCGTCGACAGCACGACTGTTTGGCCCAGCGTTTCGCGCAGTTCGTGCATGGGTCGGTCGGCGATACGGGTGATTTCGAACTGATCCATTGCCGCCTGCCCCAGATGAAACAGCCGCGTGCCCAGCCAGTAGCGTTCTCCGTTCCGTTCCTGCGAGACGTAGCCGAGTTCCCGCAGGGTTTTCAGGTACCGATGGATACGCGCACGCGGCATGTCGAGCTGGCGTGACAACTCGGCCAGTCGCATTGGGCCGCCCGAACCAGCCAGCGCCTCGAGTATCTGTGCCGCAACCGCGACTGATTTGATCGAGCCGTGGTTGCCATCGTCTTGCGAACTACCGGAAGCCATGCCGTAATATAGGGTATCGGCCGGTTGTCCCACCATCCCAAGGATTGAGTATCAGGAAACACCAGATTTCGTGCGGGTCGAGGAAAGTCTGGCGTTTCTGGTCGATGGTCGGGCGCGTACCGAATGTTCTTCGAAGGGGCTCGGACGCATTCTGCCGCGGCAACGGGACGAGGTCATTCAGGTAAATTCTGTGCTCAGGCGTTCTTTGTCAGGTGTTGACGCTCGATTGGTTTATCGTCAATGGGGAAGTTCATCAGCGATGCGACGAAGCCCATTATGATGGCGGCCCACCAGACGGCATTGTAGTTCCCGAACAGATCGAAAAAGTAGCCTGCAGCATAGATACCGATAAAACTGCCGAGCTGATGCGCGACGAAGGCGAAGCCGAAGAGCATCCCCATGTGACGCAGCCCGAAGACCTTAGCGACGATCGAACCGGTCAGCGGAACTGTTCCTAGCCACAAGATTCCCATGAAGGCTGAGAACAAGATGACAGTCACCGTGGACGGCGGGATCAGGATAAACGCCACCATGATTACCGACCGCAGGCTGTACAGCCAGCACAGCAGAAATTTCTGCCGGAATTTGCCGCCCGCAGCGCCCCAAGCAAAAGTACCGATAATGTTGAATGCCCCGATCAGCGACAACGACATCGCGGCAGTCGATGCATCTATTTGCAGGTTGCGCAGCATGTTGGGGAAATGCGTGCCGATAAACATGGTCTGCAGGCCGCAAACGAAATAGCCGCTGGTCAGCAGAACGTAGCCCCGATGGGTAAATGCTTCGCGGATTGCAGCGCCACTGCCCTGATGCGCGACGGCGGCGGCAGGTTCGTCGGCGCTCTTTCGAACCATCACGAAGGCCAGCGGAACGATCAGTAGCGTCATGATCGACATCATGTACAGCGAAAACACCCAGCCTTGGCTGTCGATGAAGAACTGACCCAGCGGGATCATGATGACCTGCCCAGACGAGCCGCCGGCGCTGGCGATCCCGAGATAGAAATCGCGCTTCTCGGGCGTCACGGCCCGGCTGATCGCCGAAAGGATGATGGGGAACATGGCTCCCGACATGGCAAATCCGGTGAACACACCGATCGACAGATGCGCCATCAACGGCGTGCTCGACACCGTCATCAGCAGCAGGCCGGCGGTATAGATCAGCCCCGCCGCAGCGATCACGCGCCCGGTGCCGTACCTGTCGGCAATGTTACCCGCGATCGGCGTGCCGATACCCCAGAACAGGGACTGCAGCGCGATGGACAGTGACAGGACCTCGACCCGGCCACCGAACAAATCGTTCGATGCGTCCGGCATCCAGAGCCCGAAAGTCATCCGCGCGCCAAGCGACAGAAAAACGATGGTGGTGCCGGCCAGAAGGATGACGAATGGCGTGCGCCAGTTCGGCGCGTGGGGTGATTCACTCATCTCGCGTTTATGCCCGTTTGTCGAGCAGCCGTCTAATCCGTTTTACGTGATCGGATCTGGTAATCAGTTTCTGCGCCGCCGGGCAAGCACCAGAGCGCCTAATCCCAGAATTGCCGCCGCACGCGAACCGGTGATTGTCACGTTGCTCAGCAACGAGCCGCCGCCAAACGTATACACCGCGATGTCAGGTGGCCCACCGGAGTGCTCCCCATAGGCCGCCCCACCCCGGGTCACCAAAACGGCGCCTGCGTCGCCGTCGACTGCCAGCGCATCAGTATCGATGAGGATCGCTCTGCACGCCAACGTGCCGATCGACGTAAAGGCATTCGGACTCGGCGATGCGACGTTTTATGAGGAAAGAATGGAATAGGTCACGAGTGCCGCGACGGTCGCCGTACGGAGTGTCTTCGTGTCAACTTCCGACAATTCTAATCGACTATTCGCGGGTTATGATTTCATGTATGCGTAATACCCCTTCGAGCCAAAACCGCGGAGTGGTTAATCGGTCAGTTGGGGGCTTTAGGTTCCCGCCGTCTGCGCCTTTTCCACGGGCTTGTCATCGATCGGAAAATGCAGTGCGGCAGCGATGACGCCAAGGAGGACGCCGATCCACCAGATGGTGCCGTAGGAGCCCGTCTGGTCAAAGAAAAGACCTCCCAACCAGGCGCCGGCGAAGCTGCCGAGCTGGTGACTGAAGAACACGATACCGGTCAGCGTGGCCATGTATCGCAGGCCGAATATCCGGGCTACCAGGCCGGATGTCAGTGGCACGGTGGCCAGCCATAGCAGGCCGATGGCGGACGCGAAGATGTAAGTGCTCGACGGTGTGACTGGCAACAGAATAAATACGGCGAGTACCAGTGAGCGCAACAGGTATATCGATGTCAGCAGATATTTCATCCGCCATTTGCCGCCCATTGCGCCCCAGATCAGGGTGCCGAAAATGTTGAACAGTCCGATCAGGGACAGCGCTGTCGCACCGACCCAGGGGTCTTGTCCCGCTTCAGTCAGGAAATTCGGCAGATGCGTGCCGAGAAACATCACCTGATAGCCGCACACGAAATAGCCGGCGGCGAGCAGCAGAAAACCGCGATGGCTCATTGCCTCGCTAACGGCTTCGGTCAGTTTTTGCTCCGGTGCGGCGTTTGGGTCGGCTGCTTCACGCTTCGGATCCTTCATGGCCGATGCCAGCGGTACGATCAGCGCGACAAGGCAGCCGAAGATTATCGCGGTGACTGCCCAACCGTATCCGCTGATGAAAAACTGGCCAATCGGCACCAGCGCCAGCTGGCCGGATGACCCGGCGGCGCTGCCGATACCTAGAAACAAACTGCGGCGCTTGGCATCGACCCGCTTGGTAATGGCCGCAAGAATGATAGGGAAGCCGGTGGCGCTGAGCCCAAGGCCCAGCATCAGCCCGGCGGTCAGGTTCATTTGGATCGGTGTTTGCACCAGCGACATCAGGATGAGGCCGGTTGCATACAATACACCGCCCAGGGCGATCATCCGGGCGGTGCCGTAACGTTCGGCGAGCGAGGCGGTGATCGGGGTCGTCAGTCCCCAGATGACGGCCTGCAGTCCGATGGCAAAGGAAAAGTCGCTGACGCTTAACCCTGTCAACTCCGTCATCGGGTCCAGTATGATACCGAAAATGTTGCGAGCGCCGAAACTGATGAAGAGAATGATGGTGCCGCAGGTCAGAACGACCATGGGCGAACGCCAAGAGCTTTGCATACCCGGACTATTCCTCCGAAAGACAGAGGCACACTATCTCAAAACTTCGCCGCGCACCAAGCTCAGGTCATGCAGGAAATGCATAAATGCCTTTCGCGAATAACGGTGACGTCCGGTTGAACTACGAGGCCGTCGGCGATGGTCCCGATATTGTCCTCATCCACGCCAATCCGTTCGACCGGCGGCTGTGGCGCTTTCAGGTGGAGGGATTTACCGAGCGGTACCGCATGGTTGCGATGGATCTGCGGGGCTACGGTGCGTCGGATAAGCCAGACGATCCGTTCACGTTCGATGACATGGTCGTGGACGTGCTGGCCGTGTGCGATTCGGCGGGGGTGGAAAGCGCCGTGTTCATGGGTGCCAGTGTTGGATCGTCGATCGCGCTGCGGATTGCGTTGGATGATCCGGGGCGCGTTTCACGGCTGGTATTGGTCGGCGGCAATGCCGGTGTGGCGGCATCCGGCCTGGCCCGAATTGCAGGGTACGAGTCGGACGGGATCGCATATCGCGCCGAGCATATTCATCAGCTGGTGGCCCCCGGTTTCGGGGATACCCGGCGTGGTAGGGTCCTGATAGATAACTTCCTGCGGGATAACGGCGATCTCATTCCGGCAACCATTGTGAACGTCTTTCGCGCGATGGAAGACCGCGATATGACTGACCGTCTGCCATCGCTGACTGTACCGACGATGGTGGTGAACGGCGAGCACGACCTGTCCCTAACCTCTGGGCGTCGCACGGCAGGCCTTGTGCCAGATGCCCGGCATTATGTACTGCCCGGTGCGGGGCACGTCTGCAACTATGAGGATCCGGACGCGTTCAACGACGTGCTGCGAGATTTTCTTGAAGATGCGAGGTGGTAAAGATCCCCAGGTTGTCAACGAGTAACGAAGGTTTATTTTCCAGGGTCAAGTGCGGCTAGTAATGGGTGGGGAGCATGGTTACCACTCATTCCATCAGATAGCCGAATTTTTCCTGTGCTTCGCGCAGCACATCCGCATTGGGCGCGTTCACTGTCGGGAACTCGTCTTTCCAGTGATACGGCTTGCAGGCATCGATGATGGCGCGGCTGTTGGTGATGTCGCCGTTAGCCTTTTGTTCGGGCGTCAGTCGAGGATCGGCGGGCGACGTCCATGCGCCTTTTACTATATCGATGGTCGTCGCCGGGTCGCAACGAGTGCACATGGCCCAGATGAGCTGTTCCAGGTTGGTGACGTCGATATCCTCGTCGACGACGATGATGAAGCGGTTGGCGTAGTTTGCGGCCTGGCACTGGGCAGCGATATGACCAGCCTGCTTGGAGTGGCCGGGGTAACGCTGTTTGATTGACACGCCGTGCAGCAGGCGCGACGCACCGATTTCGTGGCACCAGACACCGGTGACATCCGGGACCCCCGCTTCCGCGAGGTTCTGCTTCAGCATTGCGGAACGCAACACGGCGCGGTAGCGGGCCATTTCATCCGACCCTTGGCCCATCGGCGGTACGCCGAGAATGATCGGATCATTGCGGTGATAGATCGCCTCGACCTCCAGCACCGGTTCGGGGTGCTCGCCGCTAGCGTAATAACCGGTCCATTCGCCAAACGGACCTTCGTTCTTTACTTTGCCTTCGTGCAGATAGCCTTCGAGGACGATTTCGGCATTGGCGGGAAAGGGCAGGCCGGTGATCTTGCCGGTGACGCATTCGACCGCTTTGCCCCGGATGCCGCCGACGATATCGAGTTCGAAGGTGCCGTATGGGGCTTCCGCACCCCCATTGAAAAATGCGATCGGCTCGCCGCCAATGATCATGACCACCGGGCAGGCCTCGCCCTTCGCCCAATACTTGTTCCGGTGTACATAACCGTGTTTGCCGGTGACCATGAAACAGCCAACGGATTTCTTGTCATGAATCATGGCGCGGTAAGCGCCGCAGTTCATCCAGCCTTCGTCGGGATCGCGGGTTACGGTGTAGGTGCCCGTACCCATATAGCGGCCACCGTCTTCCGGATGCCACATAGGCGTCGGAAACTTCATCAGGTCAACATCGTCACCGGTCACTATGTTTTCGAACACCGGCCCGTCATCGACCATGACATGCGGGATGGTCTTGCGGTCCCGTACGAAGGCGTCGAAGCAGCCGTCCGACAGTTCTTGTTTGGTCAGATGATCGGGGAAACCTAAGGTCATGTTGCGCCGGACGCCGCCAAACACGTTGATCAGCAGCCGAAATCCTTCGGGGCACCCGGGAACCTTGTCGAACAGGACCGCCGGGCCGTCGTCTTCACGGATTACGACCTCTGCGGCCAGACCTATATCCTTTTCCCAGCTGGCTCCGTCGACGCGTTTCAGTTCGCCCAGCCGGTCCGCCTGTTCTATCCATTCGCGTAGGTCTTCGTAGGTGAATTGTTGGGCAGTGTTGGTGCGGGTGTTGTTGGAGGTCATGGCGGGTTCTCTAGTGTTCAAGCAATTCCTTGGCGTCCGACGACGCGAATGAATGGCCGCAGCCGGGGCAGATCAGATCTACGTCGGTCATCCGCAACAACGTCGTCGCCACGTGAAACCAGTGGTCACATTTCGGGCACTGTGCCCAGTTGGCGTTGCCGGATTTTTCGAAAGGCGCGTCGGACATGCGGTATCTCAATTCGGCCAGTCGGATATGTCGATGCCGTCCAGGGCGGCCTGGGCGGCGGCCAGCGCTTCGTCGGAAACGCGGTTGCGCGGTGCCACCGGCTTTGGTTGTCCCGGACCGGCGGCAGGTGGCAACGTCGCGTCGATCGCGGCTTTGGTAATGGTATTTCCCGTGGCGGGCGCGGACGGATCCAGCGGTGCCAGGGTCAGACCGTCAAGACGCATCACGTCCCGGTGCCACTGTACACGCGTCGCCAGCGCCCACATCGCCTGCCGGTCGTCGAAGATATCGATATCGTCATCGAAGGCGTAGACGGCTTTGAGGCGGCGGAATGCGATGGCGGCCATCATGGCGTCGCGCACTTCGCCTGGGCGAGGGTCCTTGAACTGCAGATAGGCGTGGAACCGGCGGCCCGACACCGGCACGTGCACGTTTATCAGTGACGGCGACACCTGGCGGGCGAGCGAATAGACATAACCTTCCATCCCCATATTGTCGGGGACAAGGTGATCCGGCAGGCCGGAACCGCAATCGTGATAGATCGCGTCCTTCCGCCGGGTAATACAGGTCACCTCGACTACCGGATTGGGAATCTGCGGCCCCTGATAGCCTGAGAATTCCGCAAACGGTCCTTCGGCCTCGATCCGGCCCGGCGGTAGGAAGCCTTCGATGACAATTTCCGCATCTGCCGGCACCATGATTTTCTCGCCGTGGGTCACGGACGGTACCAGCCGCAGCGCCTTGCCTAACGCGCCGCCGGCGACGCCCCAGTGACTTTCCGGATAGCCCAGTTTGGACTGCGCCCCCATCTCGATGGCCGGGTGATGGCCGACCCATATGGCGACTGGGCAGGGTTCTCCCTTTGCCCAGAATTTCCGCAGGTTGATCATGTTGTGGGACGTTTCTAGCATATAACAGCCCATCAGCTGCGCCCCCCGGACCCACAACCGCTGGATCCCCATATTGTCGATGCCGGTATCGGGGTCGTAGGTCACCACATGACCGCAGGTAACGTAGTGCCCGGCATCGCCGTCGTGCTGGCGGAGGGCGGGCAGGATCTGCAGATCGGCCGCATCGCCTTCCTCGACGATCTCGCGCACCGGTGCGGCGGCAGCATCGACGGTAACCGGATCGATCGCCTTCGCCGTCAGCTCTGCCATCGCTTTCGCGGAATCGCGATGATCGTCGATCCCCATCGCCTTTGCCGACAGTACGCGGCTGGCGAACAGGTTGGTCAGTACCGGCATGTCCGAGATGCTGCCGTCGGGCAGTTTCGGCTGGCGGACCAGAATTGCCGGATTGGCATTCTTCTGCGCCATCACGTGTTGCAGGGCCGTGATTTCCTGCTCCACCGCCATCGGCGCATCCGGCCGGAAAATCGCGTTATCGATTTCGTTCAGATAGGTACGGAGATCGGTCATTCGGCGGCGGCGGGTCTTTCCGCTTCGGAAACGTTTTCCGGATCGACGTAGGAATTCCAGAAATCATTGTAATATTTCAGGTTTTCCGAGTCGAGATCGTGCTCCGGAAGCGGGTCGCGGTTCCAGTGTCCGTATTCATCCTTGCCCCGCACCAGAATGGCGGAATTTAGCTCGTTGGTGGGCTTCACATGTGTCGGACAAAATACGAACAGAATGCCGACACGCCGCCGGTCGCTGGTATTGGGTTCGGAAGAATGGGCGAGGCGGAAATGATGCAGCGTACACTCGCCCGGCTCTAGTTCCACATCGATCACGCCGGATTCGTCGAACTGGTCCGAGGAGATCTTCTGACCCCGCGACAGCATGTTCTGCGGGTCGTGGGTTTCCTCGTGCATCATTTCCGGATCATTATGGCTGCCAGGCAGATACTTCAGACAGCCGTTATCCACGTGGCTGTCGGTAATCGCGATCCACGCGCTCCATACTTCCATCGGGTCGTACCCGAAATACGCGGAATCCTGATGCCAGGTAACGAAGCGCTGGTCGTGGGCATCCTTTGGCCATATGGCGCAGGTTGTGAGCAAGATATTCGGGCCCATCAGGTCTTCAATGGCATCCAGCAG
>MDTD01112857.1_pt1 | contig 29753 bp, 27 predicted proteins | sample 811221 | NCBI WGS metagenome assembly MDTD01 (sample SAMN05326646, study PRJNA326480) | marine metagenome | isolation source: seawater | place: Pacific Ocean: South West | collected 2011 | reverse complement strand
GCATCTAAGCGGGAAACTCACCTCAAAACTAGTTCTTCCTATAGAGCCGTGGTAGACCACCACGTTGATAGGCTGGATGTGAAAGCGCAGTAATGCGTGAAGCTAACCAGTACTAATAGCTCGATTGGCTTAATTTATGCACTGAAAAAAATTTTTGTAAATTTTAATTTAATTTTAATTATTATTAATTGTTATTTAAAAATTACATTAAATATAATTTTTAAAATTTTTAAGTTTACTTTAAGTGAAGACCCAACTCTTGGTTTATCCTTTCTTTTGTAAACATTTATTAAAAATGTATTTATTTTTTTTCCATTATTTATAGAAAATAAAATTAAATCTACTAAAAATAGATTGTTTGATATTAAATTTAAATATTTTTTTAAAAATGATCTCTTGTAGATTTTTAAGCCTGATAGCGGGTCTCTGATATTGAATAAAAATTTAAATAATAAAGAAATTACTTTTTCAGATATCCTATTTAGTTTATTTCTGTTACCAATTACGATATCTGCATTAGTTTTATCAATTACTTTTATAATTTTTGGAATATATTTAGTTGGCAATTCGTTATCAGCATCTAAAGTAAGAATATAGTTTATATTTTTAAATTTTTTGATGGCGAACTTAAAACCATTAATTAAGGTTTGTTCATAACCGTAATTTTTTTTATTTTTAAGAAAAAAAATATTATTTTTTTTTAGTAATTCTCTAGTGCCATCTTTTGAAAAATCATCTATTATAATTACTTTCCCGTATCTCTTAGCTTCATTGTAAATTTTAATTATTGTACTGACTTCATTATAACAAGGTATGATTATGACTTGATTTTTTTCCAATTAATTATGTCTCCTTTATCAATATTTTTCCTTACTTTTTTGCCTAAAATTTTCTTTAATTTATATGGTTCCAAAGCATTTTTTGGACATGGTCTTAAAAATTCTATTTTCTCTATAGATATCTTTTCATTTTTTTTTAAGAATTTTTTCGCTCTTATAGCTCTTCTTTGAACAATTACAGCTTGCCTCTCATTTTGTTCAATTTTTTTATAACCATCTCCAAGAGAGTTTTCTAGTAATCTACTCTCATTTATCATTTTTTTCCATGTTTTAGGATTCATGGAAAACTTGTGGTCTGGACCTACTCTATTATTGTTATCAGTAAAATGTTTTTCAATGACTTTAGCTCCTAATGCTATTGCACCTAAGACTGAATTATGCCCCGAGGTATGATCACTTAATCCCAAAATTATTTTTTTTTTGAAAATTGATTTATATTGACTCAAAACATTCAAATTTAAGTAATTGTGATTTTGATTTGATGCAGTGTAGTTTGTATTGCACTGCATTAGCACCAATTTTTTATTTAATTTTAGAATTTCTTTTACTGCCATTTTTACATCAAGTAATGATGATGCGCCGGTAGCTAATATGACTGGCTTCCTTTTTTTGGAAATTTTTCTTATTATTTCGTGCCAAGTAATGTCCCCAGACCCTATTTTGTAAGCAGGAATAAATTTATTGGTAGACTCAACATAATCTAAATCATAAGGAGCTGTTAAAAAATCAATTTTATATTTTTTACATTCCTGTCTTAAATATTTTGTCCAAGAATTCTTTATACTGGCATCTTTATAAACTTGAAAAACAGATTTTTTCCATTTTTTTTGATGAGTTATTTTTCCAATTTTTTTAAACCCATAATCACTGACAATAGTTTCTGCTTTAAAATGTTGAAATTTTGCTGCATCTGCACCAGCCTTAGCACATAGTCTAATTAATTTTTTTGCTCTTTGCAGAGAACCATCATGGTTCGCAGCTATGTCAGCTATAAAATATACTTTATTTTTTTCTGAAATAGTTTTTTTTCCTATTTTAATTTTAAGCATTTTTTAAATATACTTTAGACTCTTTTTTTATTTCATTAATTAAAGGTGGTAATTTAATTTTATAACTTTTCTCAAATTTTTTGCAATTCATTATCATATAACTTGGTCGTCTTATTTTGAAAAATTTTTTTGATTTTAACACAGTAAAGTTTTTTGAATATATTTTAGTGTATTTGGCAAATTCTTTAGAAAATTTGTACTTTGACATTCCATTTTTTGAACCTAGATTAAATATTCCTGACTTTATGTCATTTTTAATTATTATATTGATATATTTACAAATACTAGAAATTCTAAGTGGTGAAAAAAAAATATCATCAAACAAAAAAAACTTTTCCACACCAGTAAAAGAACGAAAAATCCAATCTGTAAAAGAATCTTTATTAGTTTTTGATTTACCAAAAAAATTTGTTCTTAAAACCATTCCACCATTTTTTTTCACAATATTTTCTGACAAAAATTTAGTTCGGGTGTAATAATTTAAAATTTTAGGTCTACAATTTTCATTATTTTTTACAAAATTTTTATGGTTGTAAACTTGATCTGTAGAAAAGTGAATAAGTTTAAAGCTTAAATTTTTTTTTTTTCTCAAAAAGAATAATTTTTTCAAAAAGTTTACGTTCTTATTATAGCTTCTTTTTTTATATTTTTCACAATCTTCTATACTAGTTTCTCCTGAGCAATTTATAATCAAATTTGGCTTATAGTTTAATAAAAATTCAAGGTTCTTAATTTTGATAAGATCCTTTTTTCTTCGAGTCAAACCATTATGAATTACTTTATAATTTTTTGAAAGCGATAAATATAAACTTTTTCCTAATAACCCACTTGAACCCAATAAAAGTATTTTCATTTTCTTACTTTTTTTTGTTTAATTTTAAAATAAGCAAGTTAGGATAAATTATTCCATCAAGGTTTGTTTTTTTAAAAATTTTGAATGCATCTTGCTCAGAATTTACTATTGGCTTACCGTGAATATTAAATGAAGTATTAAGCAAGCCATAAGTATTACTTAATTTTCCAAATTCATTAATCAAATTGTAATAATTCGGATTATCATTTTTAGAAACAATCTGAGGTCTGCAACTTTTATCATATGGATGTATTGCTGCTTTTAATTTTTTATAACCAAGTGGTTTTGTTTCAACACAATTAGTCATGTATTTATAAGTAGACTGATTAGAGTTCAATTTGAAATAAATATTAGAATATTTATCAATTACTGAAGCTGCAAAAGGCATCCAAAAATCCCTTCCTTTTACCTTTTCGTTTATTATCGTCTTTGTTTCTATGTTAGAAGGACAAGCTAAAATAGATCTATTACCAAGAGACCTAGCACCAAATTCGGACTTTCCTACAGCCCTACATAATATTTTACCATCTTTTAAATATTTGGCTGCTATTTTATTAATATTATTTCTATATATTTTATAATTTTTTAGTTCTTTTCTACTAATAAATTTTAAAGGATCTTCTTTTATTTCATAACCTAGATATGCATTTTCAATTTTGTAAACTGGTTTATTTTTCAAAATACAATAAGCATAACAAGCTCCCATTGCTTGAGATGAGTCATCTGGTGATGGTGGAATATAAACATTATTTATTTTTTTAAGTTTTGAAAGTTCAAGATTTGCTTTTACATTCATTGCTACACCACCAGCTAAACAAATATTATTATATTTAGTTTTTGAAATACAATTTTTTACCCATTTTAATATCAAATTTTCAGTGTATTTTTGTAGAGCACCACATATGACGTCAAACCTATTTCCATTAATTATCTTTTTAATCGAGAAGTACATATCTTTAGGTTTATTAATAAATTTAAATTTTAGTTTTTTTACATCTTGCATCTTTTCAAATCGTTGTAATAAATTTTTGAAATAGATTTCTTTACTATATGGAGCCATACCCATTAATTTGTATTCGTGCTCATTAGGTTTAAAACCAAGTAAAAGTGTAATATAACGATATAATCTTCCTATAATAAATTCTCCTCCTGATGAAATTTTAGAGGCAATTACTTTTTTTCCCTTTTTTTGGAATTTATAACAACTGTAATTTATATCATCACCCCAAGCATCAACTGTGAAAACCGTAGATTTCTTTCCGTTATATGTTCCAGAACAATAAGCATACGCAGCATGTCCAAATGAATGATCAATAAATTCTATCTTGTCCCTGGAAACTCCCAAATGACGAAATATTACTTCTTCACGAATTTTTTTCCCATAATGAATAATTTTTTTTTTATCTTTTAAAATGTTTTTTTTATTTAAGCTTTTTATTACTTTCAACCAATAATTCTTACCGGGAAATTGGTTAAGATCTATTTTTTTTTTAAATACTTTAAGAAATGATATATGTTTTTTTTTATAAATTCTTGGATACCAGATTTCATTTTGTTCTTTAATGTAATCATCGATGCTGAAATTAGTATAATGTCTTACTAAACTGTAAAACGGACTCCATTGATTTGAAATTATACATACTTTTTTTATTAAGTTTTGATCTATGGAGTGTTTTTTTAATAAATAATCAATAGCATTTTTTGGATATCTTTCATCATTTTTAATTCTAGAAAATCTTTCCTCACTCGAACAGCCTACAATTTTTCCATTTACCATTATGCATGCAGTAGAATTTTGTTCCCAATTAATGCCAATTAATACTTCAGTTTTATGTTGATTATAGTTTATCATGCGTTAAATTTACTAAACTATAAATATTAATATTCAATTAAAAAATTAAATTCAGTAAGTTCATTGAAAAAAAACGTAATAATTATTCCTGCAAGAGGTGGATCAAAAAGACTTAAAAATAAAAATTTACTCCAAATTTGTAATTTGCCAATGTTTTTATTTGTGGCTAAGGAGGCAAAAAAAAGCAAATATTTTCATGAGATTTATGTTTCATCTGAAAGCAAAAAAATCTTAAAACTTTGCAAAAAAAATAATATTAAATTTATAAAGAGGCCCAAAAAACTATCTAAAGATAAAACTGAAAAACAAGAGGTAATAGTTCACTCGATAAAAATTCTAAGAAAAAGAATAAAGCTTAATGATATTGTTTCTCTACAACCTAATTCTCCCGAGTTTAATCACAAAGATTTAGATAAAGCATATCAATTCTTCAAAAAAAAATTGCACCCCAAATCAGATATTAAGGAAGTAATATCAGTTAATAAAAGTGATAATATTCAAAATGCTGCCTTCAGAATAATGACTTATAAGACAGTCTTTCAAAAAACATTAAGCACGAAAATTGGAGTATATTTCTGTGATTATACTGATATTCATAACAAATCTGATTATTTAAAAGTTAAAAAAAAACTAGAAAAGTAAAAGATCAATGTGTGGATTCAATGTTATTCTTAAAAAAAGAAAAGATTATAAAATTGATGATGGAAAATTTCTTAAATCTTCAAATATTATAGCTCATAGAGGTCCAGACTCAAATGGTTATTATGAGGATGATTTAATTAAAATATCTTTTTTTAGATTAAGTATAATGGATTTATCCTCAAGGGCCAATCAACCAATGTTTAGTTTTAATCGTCGGTATGTAATTGCATTCAATGGAGAAATTTATAATAAAGATGAGCTTTCTTTTAAAATAAACAGAAAAAAACTTAAAACGACATCAGACACGGAAGTTTTAATAAATTTGTTTCAAAAGTATAAGGAGAATTGCTTAAATATGATTAAAGGCATGTTCTCATTTGTTATCTATGATAGAATTAATAAACAAGTTTTTTTTGCTCGAGATAGATTTGGTATTAAACCATTGTACTTTCATATATCAAAGAATCACTTTTTTTTTTCTTCAGAGATAAAGCCTATAGTTTTTTATAATAAGATAAATTCTTTTGACGAAAAAATGGAAGCTGATTTTTTTTTTAATCAAGAAATAGAGTCAAATGGTAAAACTTTCTTTAAAGAAATATCTAATTTAAAATCTGGACACTTTGGCAAGATCATTAAAAATAAAATTTCATTCTTTAGATATTGGCAACTTGAAAATAAAAAAATAAATCAAAGTAATCTACAAAAGATAAATAATTTAAGAGAATTATTTAAAAAAAGTGTCAAATCTCATTTACTTTCAGATGTTAATACAGGACTTTTGTTAAGTAGTGGCACAGATAGTAAAGCGCTGGGATATGAGATTAAACAAGGTAAAAAAAAATTTAATACTTACACATATGATTTTAAAAATGATAAAGATTATGGAGAGTCAAAAATAGCATCAAAAGTTTCAAAAGATTTAAAAGCAAAACACTTTATAGAATATATTGATGAAAAATTTGTCATTAATAACTTTGAAAAAATGACTTCTATAATAGAGTCCCCATTCACCTCCATAAGACTATTTGGAGATTTAAAGTTATATAATAAATGCAGATTAAACAACGATAAAGTAGTTTTGGTTGGTCATGGTGGCGATGAAATTTTTGGGGGATATGAGTATAATTTTTTCAGCGCATTAATAGAAAATTTTTTAAAGACAAAAAATTATTCAGAAATAATCAAATTTACAAAAAAAACAGGTAATAATCTCATAAGAAATATTGATATGTTTTACGATCAATCTAGTATTTCAAGAGATGGAAAAAAAACGATTTTTAAAACAAATTTTGAAAAAGATTTTGTCGACACTTATTATCGTAGACTAAATATGAATTTTGAGGATAACAAAAATAATTATAATTTACTCCAAAAATCTCAATTAGCAGATATATTTGTTAGAAGCTTATCAAGAAACTTAAAATATTGTGATAGAATTTCCATGCATAACTCTGTCGAGGCAAGAATACCATTTTTAGACCACGATTTATTTGAATATGGTTTTAATTTATCACCCAACGATCAGTATGCTAAAGAAATTTCCAGAAAAATTTTTAAAGAATTTATAAATAGAAGTTATAAGGTAAAATTTGATAGTGTCAAAAAAAATATTACAGATCCTCAAAAAGAATGGATGAGATCAGGATTTAAAGAATTTTTTTTGGACACTCTCAATTCTCTTGAATTTAAAAAGATAGAATTTTTAAATCACAAAAATATTAGAAAAAATTATGATGACTTCACTAAAAAAAAATTCGACACATCCCTAGGATTATTTCAGATTTTATCTTATTTTTATTTTAAAAAAATATTTTCAAAAAAGATTATATGAAACCAAGACTTTACTTAGTAATTGAAAATTATAACCGTGAGTTAGAATCAAGAATTTATCTTAGTTTAAAAGCTGCTAATTTAGGCTGGTCAGTTGTTATTGGCAATAAAGCGAATATTTTTAAACAAATTAAAAATCTAAAATCTGGAATATTTTTTATAAAAAGTGTCGGACCCAGATACATTGAAATAATTGATTTATTAAAAAAATATGGAAATAAGGTTGTGGCTACAGATGAGGAGAACATAGTTTTTTTTAGTGAAAATCACTTATTAACTAGAATGAATAAAGAATGTTTGAGAGAGTTAGATTATTACTATTGTTGGGGCAAAAGAGAATTTGATTACCTTTGTAGATTATATCCTGAATTTAAAACTAAGTTTATTATAACAGGTAATCCAAGGATAGATGTAATTAAAAAACCTTTGAACCAAAAAAACTTAGATGAGTCTTTTAAATTAAAAAAAAAAAAGGGGGATTTCATTCTTTTAAATTCTGGTTTTGGAAAAGTGATAAGAGCCTCAAAAACAGACTGGGTTCAGGACTCTATTAACGCAGGAAAACTTGATACTGAAGAAAAAATTCAAAATGAAAAAAGAGCTGTTCAATATGAGGCAGACAATCTTAAAGAATTTGTTAAATTAACGAATTTTCTACTAATGAAGTTGCCAAACCAAAAATTTATATTGAGACCTCACCCTTCGGAGGACGATAATTGGTGGAGAGAAACTTTTAAAAGTAAAAATAATTTAGAGGTAAATACCGATAAAATTAGTACAAATGTTTTTATTGGAGCATCAAGATGTTTAATAGCTCATAATTGTATTACATTATTAGAGGCTTATCATTTTAATAAACAATCTCTCAATTTTATTTTTAAGTCTGATAAAAGATATGAGCATGAACTAATTAATCAATGCAGTCATATTTGTAGTGATAAAAATGATATTTTAAAAATAGTAGAGTCAAATGGAAATAAAGATTATATAAATATTAGTGAAGAAGCAAAAAAAAATATTTCTTACTCAATTTATAACTCAAAAATTGGAGTTGACTCCACAGATAAGATAATAGAAAATTTAAATATTATTAATAAGAATATAAGTATTAAAAATACTTTTGATAAGAATATACCCAAATTTTTTTTTCTTATAAAAATAAGGTCTTATTTATATAAATTTTATAACTTTTTAAGAGTTTATTATGATTTAATAATCAAAAAAGATAAATCTAGATTAATCTTGCATACAATATCTAAGAACAAAAGAGGTGTATTAACTGTGAAAGATGTAAAAGATCATTTAAGCAAGTATCGAAAAATTCTTCAATATGAAGATAATTTTAAAGTTTTTGAATTACACAATAATTTGTTTTGCATTGAAAGTAAAAAATCAGAGTCTCAAAATTAATTAATGAATTAAATAAACTATGGGAAAAAATATTTTATTTTTTTTATCCGATGAGGGTTATGGGCATATGATTAGACAAAGAGCTATAATTCAGGAATTTCTTCAATCAAATAAAAAATATCATATTACAATTATAACAGGGAACAGAATTAATGATCTTAAGGAATTTTTTATGGATAAAGTGAATTATTTTAAATTGCACAATTTAATTGAAACTCAAAAAACATATGGATCATTGAATTTAGAAAATACAAAAAAGATGTTTAGAAATTGGTATTTAAAAGAGAAACATTGGAAGAATAAAATTATTAAAAATTTTAAAAAAGTTGATTTAATAATATCTGACTCAGTTCCTCAAGCATTTCAATTAAAAAGAATATATAAATGTTTAGCAGTAAATATTTCTCATTTTTCATGGGATTGGTTCTATGAAATTCATTTTAAAACTCAGGATAGAATTTTAAAGAAATTACAAAAATATTATAAATTGAGTGATAAATTTTATTACCTACCTTACACACCGAAAGAAATTCTTGTTAACTATCCAAGTAAAAAAAAAGTTAATTTTGTGTCTTACGGCAAGTTTGTGATTAGAAAACTTTCCAAAAAAAAAATTAACTGCCTCATAATGGATAATGGAACAAAATCATTATCGAATAATATTGAAAGCGTATTAATTAATTTAACAAAACTTAAGAAATTTCATTTTTTTATCGGAATTGATACACTTAGTGAAAGTTCAAAAAAAATTATTTCTGAAAATTCTAACTTATTTCCAATTTCAGGTTTAAAAAATATGCACTCTTATATTGCATCAGTAGATTTTATAATCGCAAGGGGAGGATATAATACGCTTACAGAGTGTCTTATATTAAAAAAACCCTCACTTTTAATGTACGAAACAAATAATAAGGAAATTTTGCACAATATTTCTTTACTTAAGAAAAATAATTTTTGTGAAATTATTTATCAATCAGACTTTAAAAAAGATATAAATAAAAAAATTTTAAATTTTGTAAAATATAAAAAAAATAAAATTTTTAGAAATCTTGTAAAAAAAAATTTTAAAAGCAATGGCTCTAAACAAATCTATAAGTTTTTAGAAAAAGAAATTTATTAGATGAAAAAAATTTCAATTGGAACTGCTCAATTCGGCTTGAAATATGGTGTAAACAATAAAAAGGGTAAATTATCTCAATCGGAAATAAATAAGATAATTAATTTTTGTATAAAAAAAAAAATTTATCATTTCGATACATCACAAAGTTATGGCGATGCTGAAAATAAGATAGGTGTTTATTTAAAAAAACACAAAAAAAAACTCAAAATTACTACTAAGGTAAGTTACCTTAAATTCAATTCAATTAAGAAAAGTATTGATAGATTGAATTGTATTCCGGATACTGTTTTGTTTCATAATTTTAAAGATTTTTTAAACAACTCCTTTAGGGAAAAAATTATTAAAGAATGTGAAAATTACAATATTAAGAAAATTGGTGTCTCCATCTATAAAAACGATCAACTTAATAAAGTGTTTAAAGTGACCAAAATTAATGTCGTACAACTTCCACTGAATATCATTGACCGTTATTTTTTAGAAAGCAAGTTACTTGATAAACTTAGAAAAAAAAAATTTGAAATACAAATTAGATCTATTTTTCTTCAAGGATTGTTACTAACAAATAAAAACAGCATTAACAAAAAATTTCCCCAATTGAAAAAAAATATTGAAATATTAAGAAATCTTGCACAGTTGAACAAAATGAGTATCAATGAGTTGTGTTTACTTTGGGCTTTTTCAATAAAAAAAATAAATAGAATAATAATAGGAATTGATAATATTAATCAACTAAAGGAAAATTTGAATATTTTAAAAATGAAAAAAAAATTAATTAAAAAGGATTTGATTAGTAAAATCGATTTTAAAAATTCAAAAGTACTCGATCCAAGAAATTGGTCTTAAAGCACAATTAAAATTTACTTGAGGCAATTTTTTTAATACCGTATTCAATATTCTTAAATTTTTTATAATTCAAATATTTTTTTAAATTGCGATTTGATCCGTGGGTTTCTAACATATCTCCTTTTTGTATACTTTTTGGTATTAATTTAGCTTTTTTATTTAATTCATTTTCCATTAAACTAATAACTTTTTTAATGTCTGTTTTTACTCCAGAACATACATTTAAAATTTTAAATCTTTGATTAAAATTTTTTTTGTTCAGCAAAATTCCAATTATATTCGATATGTCCTCTACAAAAGTGAAATCTCTTTTGTGTTTTCCATTATTGTAAAGATCTATTTTTTTTTGATTTAAGATATTTTTCTTTAACTTCGGAATAAACATATCTGGTCTACCGTATTCTCCATATGCAGTAAAAAATCTTAACAAAATATAATCAATCTTATAATTTTCTGAAAAAATTTTTATCTGACTTTCATTCATTAATTTTGTTAAACCATAAAAATTAAGTGGATTTGTTTGATTTGTTTCTTTAATTGGTAATTTTTTTTGATTTCCGTAAACAGAGCTTGATGAGGCGAAGATTATCTTTGAGGATTTGAGCCTAGCCATACATTCTAAAATATTATTTGTTCCATCAATGTTTGATGAAACATAAGCTTGAGGATTTTCAAAAGAATACCGTACGCCAGCTTGTGCAGCTAAATGAATTACAGTTGAAGGCTTTTCTTTTTTGAAAATTTTAAGTAACTGCCCCTTGTTACTAATATCAGTTTTGTAAAATTTAAAGTTTTTAAATTTTTTTAGTTCTTTAAACCTTAAAACTTTTATTTTTGGGGAGTAATAACTATTATGGTTATCGACACCTATAACTTTGACCCTCTTTTTTAGAATCTTTTTAGCGACATGATATCCAATAAATCCAGATGATCCGGTGATTAGAACCTTTTCCATAAACAGGGGTTTTATATAATAATTCTATTTTAAATCAAACATTTTAGTTTAATTAAATTATTTTTAACGATAAAAGAAATATTCATCTTAAAGAAATGCATAAACTTAAAAAAAAAAAAATTGAAAATTTATGTATCGTGCAAGCTAGAATGGGGTCTTCTAGATTACCAGGAAAGATAATTTTTAAATTAGATAAAAAGAAAACTGTCATTCAGTTCTTAATAGAAAGGCTATTAAAATCCAAAAATATTAATAAAGTAATTGTTGCAACCACCACAAATAAAGAGGACAAATTTTTAAAAAAACATCTTAAAAAATATAAATGTGAGGTTTTTTATGGACCAGCAGAAAATGTTCTTAAAAGGTATTATCTTGCTAGTCAAAAATATAAAGCAGTTAATATAATCAGGATTACAGCTGATTGTCCTTTTGTAGATCCATCTTTAATAGATAAAATAATAAAATTTCATAAAGTTCAAAAATCTGATTATACGAGTAATACTTTACTGACTACTTTTCCGAATGGTCAAGATATTGAAATATTTAAGTTTGATATTTTAAAAGATGCATATAAAAATGCGAAAACTTCGTATGAAAAAGAGCATGTAACACCATTTATTAAGAACAATAATTTAATATTAAAAAAAAATTTCAAAAGTACAATTAATTTGTCAAGCTTTAGAATGACTTTAGATTACTATGATGATTTTGTTGTAATAAAAAAACTTTATGACATATTAAAAAAAAGAAAATTTTTTTATCTAAAAAATATAATTCAGCTAATGAAACAAAAAAAAATTACATTACATTCCAAGAATATAATTAAATCAAAAAAATTAAAAAAGCCCTATGGTATAAAATTATGGGAAAATGCGAAAAAAATTATACCAGGTGGAAACATGTTATTATCTAAAAGACCAGAAATTTTTTTACCTGATAGATGGCCCACATATTACAAAAAAGCTAAAGGATGCCAAATATGGGATATTAGTGGAAGAAAGTTCACAGATATGTCACTAATGGGTGTAGGTACAAACATTTTAGGATATTCAAATAAGAGAATAGATGATGCAGTTGTTAATAGCCTTAGAAATGGAAACCTCTCATCTTTGAACAATTATGAGGAAGTAAAACTAAGTGAAATTTTATTAAAAATTAATCCCTGGGCTGATATGGTTAGATTAGCTAGGACAGGTGGAGAGGCAAATGCAATTTCAATTAGAATCGCAAGAGCTAATAGTAAAAATGACAAGATTGCATTTTGTGGATATCACGGATGGCATGATTGGTATTTAAGTGCAAACTTAAATGATAAAAAAAATTTAGACTTTCACTTATTGCGAGACTTACCTCTTAAAGGCATTCCTAAAAATCTCAAAAATACAATTTTCCCATTTATGTATAATGATATACATGGACTAGAAAAAATTATCAAAACCCAAAATATTGGAATAATTAAAATGGAAGTTCAAAGAGACATTGAACCACGTAATAATTTTTTAAAAAAAGTAAGAAAGTTGGCTAATAAAAATAAGATAATACTTATTTTTGATGAATGCACTTCGGGATTTAGACAATGTTTTGGAGGTCTACATAGTTTTTATGGAGTAAACCCGGATATTGCAACTTATGGAAAAGCTTTAGGAAATGGTTATGCTATCACAGCAATAGTTGGAAAAAAGAAAATCATGAATGAAGCGCAGAACACTTTTATTAGCAGCACATTTTGGACTGAGAGAATTGGACCAACAGCAGCGATAGAAACCTTAAATATTATGAAAGAGATAAAAAGTTGGGATATTATAACTAAAAAAGGTAAGGAAATAAAAAGATGTTGGCAAGAAATTTCAGATAAGTATGAGTTAAACATGAAAATTTTTGGATTAGACTCAATAGCTAAGTTTTTATTTCAGGGAAACAAAAGCCAATATTATAAAACTTTCGTTACTCAAGAATTTTTAAAAAAAAAATTTTTAGCTTCAAATTGTATATTTTTATCTACTGAACATTCCGATGCTCTTATTGAAAAATATATAGGGGAATTTGATAAAATTGCAGAAAAAATAGCATTAATAAAATATCATAAAAAAGACATAAAGAATTTTTTAGATGCGAAAAAAGCACACGAAACTTTAAAAAGGTTGAATTAAATGAAAAATAAAATTTTTTTTGTTACAGGGGGAACCGGGTCTTTTGGTCAAAAATTCGTAGAAATTATCTTTAAAAAATATCATGCTAAAAAAGTTATTATATTTAGCAGAGATGAATTGAAACAGTTTCAAATGAAAAATAATCCAATATTTAAAAAGTATATAACAAAAATGAGATTTTTTATTGGAGATATAAGGGACAGAGAAAGATTACATTATGCATTAAAACAAAAAATTGATTACGTTATTCACGCTGCTGCTTTAAAGCAAGTGCCTATAGCTGAATATAATCCTTATGAGGCAATAAAAACAAATGTGATAGGTGCACAAAATTTAATTGATGTTACATCAGAATTTAGCATCAAAAAAGTTATTGCATTGAGCACAGATAAAGCCGCCTCACCAATAAATCTGTATGGAGCTACAAAACTTGCTGCTGATAAACTTTTTATTTCTGCAAATAACTATAATAGAACTACTCTTTATTCTGTAGTTAGATATGGCAATGTATTTGCAAGCAGGGGTTCAGTTGCTCCATTTTTTTTAAAAAAGAAGAAAGAGGGAATTTTACCCATCACAGATAAAAGAATGACAAGATTTAGTATTTCACTAGAAGATGCAGTCAATTTTGTTGTATCGTGTTTAAAAGTATCTATAGGAGGTGAATTGTTTATTCCCAAGATACCATCTTTTAAGGTAATTGATTTAGCTAAAGTTATTGCACCAAAAGCAAAATATAAAATAATTGGAATAAGACCTGGAGAAAAACTTCATGAAGAAATGATTACCTCTTCAGATAGTATTAATACTTTTGAATTTAATAATTTTTACTTAGTAGCTCCAAACTCAGAATATTTTAATTGGAGTAAAAAAAGATTTATTAGAAATCTTAGAAATAAGAACTGCAAAAAAGTAAAAGATGGTTTTAGTTATAATAGTTATAATAACAAAGACTATTTAAGTCATTCAGATCTAAAAAAGATAATAAAAATTAATAAACTTGTTTAATAAATTAGTAACAAGAAATCTATGTTGGATATTTTTAGGCACTTAAATATTATAATTCCAAAAAAAGAAAAAAAAAAAATTCCACTTTTTTTTGTGATGAACATTTTAACGATGTTCTTAGAAACGGTTGGTATTGCAATGATAATTCCTTTGATTTCTGTAATAACCTCAGGAAATTTTATTTATGAAAATGAAATTTCAAAAAGCATAATAGATATTTTGGGAAATCCACCAAGAGAAAAAATTCTGATTTTGACTATGATTTTAATTGTAATTGTATTTGTTATTAAAAATCTAATTATAGGATCATTTATCTGGTGGCAGTATAATTTTGCACACAAACTCCAATTATCGTTGTCCTCTAAACTTTATGAAAATTATCTGAACAAGAATTTTTTATTTCATATTAGAACAAACTCATCAGAATTAATCAGGAACACAAGTAATGAACCAAACAGTATAAGAAATGCTATAATAGATCTTTTTACAATAATTGCTGATTTATCAATTATTATCGGTTTAATTTGTCTGCTAATATACTATGACCCAAATACCAATTCTTTCATTATCGGCTCATTAATTTTTATAAGTTTAGTATTTTTTTTACTTACGAGAAATAGAGTAAAAAAATGGGGATTAATACGTCTTAAAATGAGTGGACAAAGCTTAAAAGATTTAACCCAAGGCTATAGCGGAATAAAAGAGATAAAAATATTGGGAAAAGAAAATTTTTTCTTAAAAATTTTTGTCAATAATCTTAAAAAATTAGTAAACATGAACATTTTAAATGGCTTTGTTAAAGCACTTCCAAAATTATTTTTAGAATTACTTGGAATTTTTATTTTATTTTTATTAATTTTAATCTTAACTTTAAACACTGAAAATTCTATTGAAAAAATTATAACTTCGCTATCTTTGTTTGCGCTTAGTATATTTAAGATATTACCTTCTCTTGTTAGAATATTGTCCTCAGCTCAAAACTTAAGATTTCGAATGGCAGCAATCGAATTATTGAGTAATGAATTCAAAAATTTTGAAGAAAAAAAATTGGAGAAAATAAATGAATTAGACACAGATTTTTTTAAAAAAGAACCGAGTGTATTAGAGGTAAAAAATCTCAATTTTTCTTATCCCCAAGAAAATAAAAAAGGTCTTAAAGATATATCATTTAAAATTAAAAATAATTCGATTTTAGGAATTTTTGGAGCAAGTGGTTCTGGAAAGAGTACACTAATTAATTTAATTTTAGGATTAATTAAACCTGACAAAGGAAAAATCATTTATAATGAGAATGATATCTCTCAAAATTTAAGATCCTGGCAAAGTATTATCGGTTTGATTCCACAAAATATTTACCTTGTGGATGACAAAATTAAAAATAATATTGCACTTGGAGTTGAGGAAAACGAAATTGATATCGATTTATTAGACAGGTGTATTAAAATGTCTGAGTTAGATAAATTTATTTCTAATTTACCACAAGGCATTGACACTATAGTTGGTGAGAGAGGTGCAAGAATATCTGGTGGAGAGTTACAAAGAATAGGGATTGCCAGAGCACTCTATAGAAATCCTAAAATTTTAATATTAGACGAAGCAACAAGTTCCTTGGATACCATTAATGAAAAAAAAATAATGGATACGATCGAAAGCATCAAAGAAAGTAAAATTGTAATTTTAATTTCTCATAGACAAAGTGTTATTGAGTATTGTACAAATATTATTGAGATCAAAAATGGTACAATTAAATTAATAAAATGACAAAAATAATTGCTGAACTATGTCAAAATCATAATGGAGATAAATTTATCTTAGATGAGATGGTTAGCGCTGCCTCAGAAAATGGAGCGTCTTTTGCTAAAATTCAATCTATAGACTCTAATGAGCTTACTCATAGACCTAGGTTTGATGAAGGTTTAATAGAGGGTGGGAAAACGAAAATAATCAAAAGACCTTATAAAGATGAGTATAATAGATTAAAAAAGCTAGACTTAAGTTATAAAGATAATGAAAAATTTATTGAAATTTGCCATAAGTATAAGATTACCCCTGCCACAACTATTTTCTCATTTTCAAAAATAAATATTATGTTTGATATTGGATTTAAATTTATAAAAGTAGCAAGTTTTGATTGTGCTTCCCATAAATTAATAGAAGAAATTTGCAAAAAAAATTTTGATCATCTAGTTATCTCAACCGGCGCTACCTATAACAGAGAGATTGAAAAAACAGTTTCAATTGTAAAAAAAAATACAAGTCATTTTTCTTTGTTGCATTGTATATCTATTTATCCCACACCTTTAGAGGAAGCTAATTTATCCAGGATAAACTACTTAAAAAGCCTTACCGAGTCAGTTGGATTAAGTGATCATTCAAATCCTGAGAAAAATGGGAATTTATTATCTGCAGCTGCAATGACTTATGATATCGATTATATTGAGAGACATTTTACTGTATTAAAAAAAGATGAGAGTAAAGATGGCCCTGTTTCAGTAAACCCAAAGCAATTGGCTGATCTGGTGAATTTGACTAAATTATCAAAAAAAGAATTAGCTGACTACTTAAATAAAAAAGATATTGATTTGAAAATTTTAAATGGAAATAAAAATCGAGATTTATCGGATGTTGAACTTCTAAATCGCGATTATTATCAAGGTCGTTTTGCTAGTACAAATAAAAAAGGTAAGATTGTTTATAATTGGGATGATACTAGCACTCTTGATTTTAATTAATTCAAATGCCAATAGAAAAATATTATAATTTAGCAAAAAATAACCTTTTTTTCCTATGCAGAAGTATAACAGGAAAAGGCACTGAGCAAACTTTAAGAATAATAAAAAAAGAATTTCCTAAACTAAAAATTTTAAAAAAAAAATGTAGATCAAAAGTTTTTGACTGGAAAATTCCTAGTGAATGGAATATTTTTGATGCATATATCTTAGATAAGTATGGTAAAAAAATTGTAGATTTCAAAAAAAATAATTTACATTTAGTAAATTATTCAATACCTTTTAATAAAAAAATAAACAAAAAAATTCTTTTAAGTAAGCTTCATTCAATTCCACATAAACCAACTGCAATACCTTATGTGGTTACATATTATAAAAAAGATTGGGGTTTTTCCGTTTCGCACAAACAAAAAAAAAAGATTATTAATGATTATAAATCAAGTGATAATTTTAAAGTAGTAATAAAATCAAAATTCAAAAAAGATGGTTATCTCAAATATGGTGAATTAATTATTCCAGGTGAATCAAAACAAGAGATATTAATATCAACCTATATTTGTCACCCATCTATGGCTAACAATGAATTATCAGGACCGATCGTTTCGATGCAATTAATTAAGGATTATATCACAAAAAAACCTAAAAAAACTCTAAGATTTGTATTTATTCCTGAAACAATTGGTTCTTTAACTTACCTCTCAGAAAAATTAACACATCTAAAAAAAAACATAATAGGAGGATATAATCTCTCATGTATCGGAGATGATAGAAATCATTCATGTATATTATCTAAATACGAGAATTCACAATCAGATAAAGCTCTTTTAGAAGCTTATAAGAAATTAAAAATAAAGTATAAGATCTTTTCTTATTTAGATCGTGGCTCTGACGAAAGGCAATATAACTCACCGTACGTAAATCTTGGAATTACTTCTATATTTAGAACGAAATATGGCGAATATCCAGAGTATCATACTTCATTAGATACTTTTGAAAACGTTGTAACTAAAAAAGGTTTAACAGGAGGGTATAAGGTGGCAAAAAAATCAATTGATATTTTATTAAATAAGATAATACCAAAAAGTAATGTACTCTGTGAGCCGCGTTTAAGTAAATATGGTTTGTATAAAAAATTTAGCATTGAAAAAAAAAAGAATATTACCCGAGATTATATTAACTTTATGACTTACTCTGATGGCAAAAATGATTTAAAAGATATTTCTTCTAAATTAAATATATCTTCAAAGAAAAGCATGGAATATCTAAAAATTCTCATTAAAAAAAAATTAATTTCAATCTAATATTTCACTACAGTGTGGTCTCTGCCCTCAGTTATACTTGGAGGTTTTGAGTATTTATGTAATAATTTTTTGTAAATTTTTTTTATTTTTTTATTATATACCGGAGAATAGTCGTAGTATGGTTTCACAAACCAACCAGTGTAAATACTAAATATAGACCACCTTGATTGATTAGAAGAATCACCAGCTTTGTGCCATATACCCGTATCCATAATACAAACTGAACCTTCATCCATAAGTAATTCTTTTATCTTATATTTTTTTGTTCTATTACTTATAAAACGAGGTGGTATTTTTCTAAAATTTGCCGATCCCTCAATGAATTTTGTGGCACCGTTTTCTTTAGTAAAAGGATCAAGTGCGATTATTACAAGATAAGAAAAACCTTTAGAAATTTTATTTCCTCCAAGATATCTACTGTCAGTGTGCCATGAAGAGCCAATTTTATAATTTTTTTTATTTTTTTTTATATCATATTTATTAACAATTCTATTTTGTGCATTTGAAGATTGTAAGATATAATTTTTATCTAACATTTCCTGCAAAATTTTGTCAATTTTTTTGAAATAAATCAATTTCAATAAGCTTTTATCCTCATAAAAATAATTATAAATAATTTGATTGTCATGATCACCAACTATTTTTTTTCTTTTGATTCTTTTTTGTAAAACTTGATCTAATTTTTTTTTATATCTTGAGGTGTCTTTTTTACTAATAATATTTTTTAATATAACATAACCATTTTTTTTAAGTTTTTTAATATTATTGGATAACATTTTTTTTGTTAAGATTACTGATTTACATTAACACTATATTTCTAGTTATTTCTACAAAATAATGATAATTTATTTTATGAAAAATTTTAATGAGATTAAAGAAATATTAGATATAAAATCAAAAAAAAAAATCAATGATAAACAATTTTTAGAAGATTTTAATTGGGACTCTATAGCTATGATAAATTTAATATCTTTAGCAAATAAGAAATATAAAAAAAAAATTAATGGGGAAAACTTAAATAAACTCTCAACATTGAAAGATTTAGACAATTTAATTTCCAAATTAAAAATGAGAAAATGAAAATTCTATTTTTTGGGGCCTCGAGTGAAATTGCAAGATCAATAACTAGAAAAATTAAAGTTGATGTTTATGGGATTAGTACAAAATATTTTAAAAATAGTTATAAAGAACTCTACAAAGTAAATAAATACTCTCCTAACGAAATAAAAAAAATATTAAAAAAAAAGAAAATTAAGTTTGATCACATCTTTTTCTTTAATGGAATCTACGAACATTCATTGTTAAGAAACTTTGATATCAAGAATTTTTCTAAAGTCTTAGATATCAACTATAATATAATTATTTCATCCTCTTTATTAATGATTAAGAGTAAATTTCTAAAAGAAAAAGGATCTATTTGCTTTATTACATCTAAAGCAGCAGATAGAATAGAAATAGGTAACGCTTATTATTCTTTATCAAAAAAGTTATTGAGTTTGAGTTCACAAATTTTATCGAAAGAATTTAGAAATATTTATAGATTTAATTGTATATCAACTGGATTCATTAAATCTAAAATGTCTTCAGAAATATTAAATTTTTACACTAAGGGACAAAAGAAAAAAATACTTAACAAACAGAATAATAATTTTATCTCAAAATCAAAGCTGATAAATAAAATTAATCTTTTGTGTTTTAGCAATAGTATTAATGGTAAAATAATAAAAATTCATAGATAATGATTGAAATTAAAGATATCGCTATAAAATTACCAAAAAAAATAATTTTTAATTCATCTATTGAAAAAAAATTTAATTTTAAAAAAAATCAAATAATTGAAAAGACGGGTATAATTAAAAGATATGTAAGTACAATTAATGATACTTCTGAGAAATATGCAATAGACTCAGCAAAAATTATAAAAAAGAATAATAATCTAAAAGATGTCACACACATAATAAGTGTAACAAATACCCCATCAATTTTTTTTCCATCGATTGCAAATTACATTTCTTCATCACTGAATTTAAATAAAAATGTACATTGTATTGGCATTAATTCTGGCTGCACAGGATTTGTAGATGCAATACTTATAGCCTATAGATTAATAGAGAAAAAGAAAAAGAACTCTATTTTAATAACAACGTCAGATACATATTCTAAATATTTAAACGATAGATCTACAGTGCCATTATTTAGTGACGGGGGTGCAGCAATTTTAATTAAATATTTGAAAAGTGGAATGAAATTAAAAAGTTATTACTGCAATAACGAGAAAAATAGTCAATCAAATCTTATTTTTGAAAATAGTAAAAAACCATCAATTAAAATGAATGGACCAAATGTTTTATCATTCACTCTTTCAAATGTACTTCCAGTTATAAGTAAATTTATAGATGAAAATAAAAAAACAGTCCTTTTCTGTCATCAGGGGGGCAAAATAATATGTGATGCAGTAAAAGATATTTTACCTGAACATGTAATATTTCCTGAAAATTATAAAAATTACGGAAATTTGGTTTCAACTTCAATACCAAATTTAATAAGAGAAAATAAAAAGTTATTAAAGATTAAAGGGAGAATAATTTTTTCAGGTTTCGGGGTAGGTTTATCCCAAGCACATGCGATTTTTGAAAATTAATGCTTTGTGAAATATACTAAATATTCTCTATCTTTTTTTAACATTTTATTAATATAGATAGTAGCTTTATTAGTATTCATCTTACAAATTAATAACCCTTTAAATATTCTTTTCTTTAATATTCTATTTTTTATCAAATCTTTTTCACATTTATCCCAATCATTGAAAACTTTTTTATTAATAAACTTTTTTCTTGCAAAATAAAAAAATTGTTTTTTTATTCTATTACCATTTTTTAAAACAATATTTCCATTAATTTTTTTTAAATATCTATAATTGACTTTATTAAATTCTTCCGAGTAATGGAGGATTGTTGCTCCTCCGTTAACATTAATACCAATAGATAGATTACACACATTTTTAGATTTGCATATCCATTCCCACACAGAGCCTTTTCCAAAACTTGATTTTGATTTATGAATTGGAATTTCATCTTTTTTTTTTCCCCAAATTGCAACAGAATGTATCGGATGTTCTGATCTCTTTTCTGCAATTTTTATCCTAAAATACTCAGAGAATACGCCAGTTTGACTTTTTGTTTTATTGTAATCCCAAATTTTTTTTCTAACAAAACTAGTTGTGAAGGTTGGTATAATATATGTTTTGTCCTTACCGAAGGAATTTAATATTGTTTGCCAAAATTTATCTAAATTTTCTAAAATAATTTTATGTTTATGTAAATCTGAATGAATAATTATAAAATCCTCTTTAACTTTTAGTTTTTTTAATTCATGTTTTAAATTTTCAAAATTTAAAGACATCGGCTATTTAATTTTCTTTAATAAAACATCTGGTTGTCTAGAAAATTTTATATTTTCTAATTTAAAAATTTTATGATTTTTTTTTAGAAACTCTTTTAAAGCGATGCCTTCTCCTGGAAACAGTTTGGATTTTCCCTCATCAAAAACAATTATTCCATTTTTTGAAATATTTTTTTTAATCGAATTAAGTATTTTTATTGTTGGCTCATATAAATCTACATCAATTATTACCATAGAAAATTTTTTTTTTTTAAAAAATTTATCGTTTAACGTTGTTGCATCTTTGTCTATAAAATGAATATTTCTAAAATTAAAAAATTTAATAATATCCATAATTGGTTTTTTATGACCAATATAAGTATCTTTTAAAGATATTGATTTTTTACCATCTTTTTTTTGAAAATGTTTCAAGCCCTTGAAGTGATCGAACATAAAGACTTTTTTATTGATCTTGAAAATATCAATAATTTTTTTAATTAGAATACTAGTATTACCTTTCCAAATACCAAATTCTATAATATCCCCATTAACTTTTTCAGTTTTTCTTATTAAGTCAAATATTGTTAAAGTTTTAAATAAGTTTGTATCTCCAGAAAAAAGACCATAATTTGAAATCAAATCAAATTTTGAAAAATGGTATTTATTAATTAATTTAACTATTTTTTTATAAGAACTAGACTCAAGTCTAAAATTTTTTTTCATAAAAATAAATATTTTTTAAACTAAAATAAAATTGATATATCATGATAAATTGATATTATAATACACAAATTTTCATTAATTTATCTATCAGATGATAACAAAATCTTTAACAAATATAATCAAAAATTATAACAAGCCATTATCAATTAAATATTTTCACAATACTAATCTTTTTACTTATAATTTATTTAGTGCTTTTTACAAAAAATTTCTTCTAGATAAAAAAAAAATTAATCATCTTGAGCATTTTTTTAAAGAAGGTTATCAAAAAATCACCACAGTTCAAACTGAATTAATTGATAAAATAAATCTCTTAATAGAGAAACAAAAACCAACTAACTTAAATAATCCATTATTTAGATATGAGATAGATAAAGAAATAGAAGACTTAGTAAAAATAATTATAAAGAATAACTTTAAGGATACAATCCAAGAGTTAGAAGATTGTTACAAGGCTGAGATGAAATTATCATATATAAGAATTAATAGAAATCATGGATATTTAGATGATGAAGAAAAATTTAGTAATTATTTTCATACTGATGGATATATTTTCACTTTTATAAAATTTTTCATAAATTTACATGATGTTGATAATCATCATGGTCCATTAGAACTCATCAAAAAAAAATACGCAAAAGATTTTCTCAAACTTAATTATAAAAAAAAAGAGTATAGAATTTTTGATAAAGATGAAAAATTGAACAATAAATTTAAGTTTAAAAATGTTGGAAAAAAAGGAGATGTATTGATTTGTAGAACGACTGAATTAATGCACCGTGCATCTAAACCCGATTATAATAAACATAGAGATATGCTCTTTTTAGAGTTTGTTCTTTTACCAAAAAAAAATGATTTAAATGAAAATAGAGATATTTTTTCATTAATTAACAATGAACAAGACCACTTAAAAAAATTAGATAACCCAATTTCAAAAAAGCTAACTAAAATTAAAGGAATAAAAAATCTTTTAAAAATTTTTTTTGATTATAAAAAAAACCTAAATTAACTTTAAGAAATTTAAAATTCTGTGAAATTAAAGAAATATAACAAATGCATTTTTTGTGGTTCAAAAACTTTAATTTTAGAAAAAAAACAAAAATTAATTAAAAATTTTTACATAGATGCAATAAAATCAGATCTTAATATTTCAGACAAGATTTTATTAAAAATGAAATTATATAGATGCAAAGTCTGCGATATCTTACAAAATAACCCTTGGTTTACAGATGGCGATGTTTTCAAAATTTATAATCAAATTTACGGACAGCACAACAGAAGTTGGACTAATGTAATAAGGTTTTTTAGAAATGGAATTAAACCAAATCATGGAAAATTATTTGATTTAATCACAAAAAAAATAAAAGTCAAAAACTACGCAGAGTTTAACAGTCCATTTATGGGCCTGATGATAGATTTTTTTTCTAAGGAGTTTAAAAATAATACTAAAGTCGCTAATAATGCTTTCACTGATACTCTTAATTATCTTAAATCGAGGCAGGTAGCAGGTAATAACAATCTAGTGCAAAAAAAAAGTCAGTATAAAGCGACTAAAATTTTAAAAAAAATTAATAGATTTAAAAATTTATATCTAAAAAAAAAAGCTCAAGTTAATAAATTCTTATTTGTAGATAATTCTTTCATGGCATGGGGAATAAATGATAATTATAAATCTGTGAATAGCAAGGCACTAGCTGCAGAATTATTTAATATAAAAATAAATAACATTTATGAAAAGAATAAGGTCAAATTTGATTTATTTGGAATATTTCACACACTAGACCATACAAAGAATCCTAAAAAAATTTTAGATTTTGCCTTAAATAATAGTAACTACGTAATAATTTATTGCCATGTAGACGAAAATTTAGAAAAGCAACATTTGTTTACCTTTACTAAAAATTTTACGAGTTATTTGAGAAAAAAAAAAATAAATGTCTTAGATTTAACATATTTAATAAATAAAGAATATCGATCTGAGGAAATGTATCTTTTATGCTCAAAAAAGAATTTAAAAAAAAATATATATTGATTATTTAAACATGAGATTTTCAGTGGAAAAATTTGATAAAATAGGAAAACATAGATGGAATAAATTTGTTGAAAAATTTAATGGCTCAAATCATTTGCTGACGTGGCAAAATATAAATTATCAAGCAGCTTTTAAAAAAATTAATAATATTTCTTTTTCAGTTCTTGACCATAATAATACAGTCGCTCTTGTAGCTCTTGCGATAAATAATTCAAATTCTCTTAAAACTTTTTCTTTTGGAAATAATCTTACACCTCAACCAATATTCTCTAACGATGTCAATTTTTCTTTAAGAAAAAAAATTTATGAATTTATATTTGATTATATAAATAAATTGGCAAAAAAATACAAAATTAAAGAAATTAATTTTGTATCACACCCGATACATTTTTATGAACACAAAGCAAATATTGAGTCAAAAAATCAATTTGAATTGATAATGTTTAGCTCAAACTATTTAGTACATAATACTTTGATAAATAAATTGAGTATGTTTTCAAAAGATCAATTGTTTTCTCAGTTAAGTAAATATCATAGAAAAAATATAAACAAAATTATGAAAAAAAAATTGAAATTTAATATTGTTAATTATAAGTCTAAAAAAAGTAATATTAAATATCATTTTGAAAACCTTAAAAAATATCACTTCAAATCTGCTAAAAGAAAAACAAGGCCTAAAAAAACATGGGATTTAATGTTTGATCAAATTTTAGATAATGAGGCAGACTTATTTTGTTTATTAAATAAATCTATTCCAATATCTTATTTGTATTGTGGTAGATATAAGAATTTTGCATGGGGATGGTCACAAGTTAATTTGGAAGAATATGAAAAAGAATTTATGCCAAGACATTTATTAGAGTGGGAAACTATGATGTATTATAAAAGAAATAATTTAGACTTTTACGAGTTAGGAGAAAGATTTTTTAAACAAAAAAAATTTAGTCCATCTGATAAAGAAATAAAGATATCTGAATTTAAAGAAAAATATGGAGCAAATTTTTACCCAAAATCAGAATTTAAAATACGAATTAATCCAAAATAAGGAAATTTTTAGATTCCTTAATTCTGGAAAGTTAGGATTAAATTTAATCTTAGATTATTTATCTAGCTTAAATAAATTTGATCAAAAGTTTGATGAAGTTTTTATTCCAAAATATATGGGTCAGTGGATTTATTCATCTCTCAATCAAAAATGTATAACTACTCCAGTATTTACCAAAAATACTAAAATTATTTATATCTATCATCAATTTGGGGTTCCACAAAAATTTACAGAATTAAAAAAGTTTGCAAGAGAAAATGATTTATTAATTATTGAGGATTGTGCTCATATTTTAGATGGTTATATGAATGAAAAAGATCGCATAGGATATTTGGGAGATTTTACAATTTTTAGTTATTCTAAATTTTTTAAGTGTTATTTATTAGGTGGAATACGATCAAACTCAAAGGATTTTATTGATTATTTCGACAATCAAATTAGCAGATCTTCCAAAACTCAATCTTTTATTAACTATCTTTTAATTAGATTAGGTTACGCAATGAAAATGAATAGTAATTTGAGAAAAAAATTTTTTAATATGAACTATTCTTTATATAATTTTCCTTCTAAACACCTAATTTTTTTACAAAAAATATTCGAACAGCAACTCTCTAAAGAATTTAATTTACGATTAAAAAGATTTCAGTATGCAAAAGTAAAATTAGGCAATATTAAAGAAATGGACTTTCTGAAATATAAAGATTTAATACTTTTTAAAATGCCTATAATTTTAAATCCAAATTTAAAGCAAAAAATAATTAAAAAATTTGATATTGAAAAATTAAAATATGAATTAATGCATTTTGACATAAACAGAAACATGTTGAACCCCGATTATCAAAAAGTAATAATAATTGATATTGGCAGCGAAAATAAAGACTTTGAAAAGCAAATAGAAATAATTTTGAATGTATAAAAGTATTAAAGATTATCAATGGCCCTCATCTTTTTTACAAGAAAAAAAGTATATAAAAAAAAAACAAATAAATAATTCAATGAAATTACGAATTATTGAAAATTTTTTCAAAAAACAATTTTTTGAACAAAATGTTTTTTTATTTCCATCTGCGAGATCATGCATCGGTTTAATAATAAGATATCTTAAAATAAATAGATCAAATGAGGTTTTTGTAAATAAATGGGTTTCTCATTGTATATTTAACACTGTTGGTGCATATTCAAATATTACCACAAAATATTATAATCCTGATTTATCAATATTAGTTCACAAATGGGGAAATATCCAAAAAGTAAAAAAAAGTCGCAAAAAAAAAATTATTGAGGACTCAGTTGATAGTATTATTCTTAATAAAAAATCTTTTTTTATAAATAATGGAGATTTTGAAATTTTTTCTCTACCCAAAATAATTGGAAGCGTTACGGGTGGTTTGGTAGTTTCAAAAGATAAGAATTTTTTTAAATTTTGCAAAGATCAACAAAAAAAAAATAAAAAATTAGGTATATATCAATCAGAGGAAAAATTTAAAGATTTATCGATTAATAAAAAATTTAGTACATGGCTTTATCATGAAAGTTGGAATACATATACGGACTGTAATTCTCTTGATAATATAATTAGTTGTTTAAAGAATTTTAAAAAAAATAAAGAAATAATTTTGAAAAGAAATCAGTTTATTTCAAAAAATTTCAAGTTAGGCAATTTACATACAGATAGAATAGGACCAGTTATTATTATTCCCTTTAATAAAGTTAAAAATTTTAAAAAACTCGAAAAATATCTTTTAATAAGACATATAAATAAAAACAAGTATTCACTTGATTCTTTTAAAAAGGTTTTCATTCTACCAACACATTTCAAAATTACAGATAAGAAATTTTTAGTATATATAGATATTTTAAACAAATGCTTAAAAAAAAATGCAAAAAAAAAATAACATTTTTTAGCAGTCAATCAAGCGATGATGAAAATTTAAAAATATTAATAAATAGGCTAGAAAAAAAATATGAAATAAAAAAATTTTATTCAACCACTTTCGAAAAGTTTAAAAATGAAAAAAGATTTAAAAAAAATAAAGAAAAATTTTTACTAAATAAATTCAAAAGGATAATCTCAAATTCAAACCTTATAATAACTGGTTCGGCAAAGCATAATTATGAGAAAAAGTTATGGAAGATTTCAAAAACTCTTAACGTAAGAACACTTTGCCTTGTTGATTCATGGGTGAATTTAAATGTTCGATTTAATAAAAAAAATTATCCAAATTTTATAATTTTCCCAAATGGTAAAGTAAAATTAACTTTATTAAATTTTTTAAAAAAAAATTCTAAATTAAGTTTTTTGGGACAGCCATATTTAGAAAAAATTTCAAAAATTAATTTTAAAACAAAAGAAGAAAAGATTTTGTTTTTATCCTCTAGGCAAAATTACATTAAAGATCTCAAGATTTTGAGGGAAATTTTAAATAAATACTCAAAGCTTAAAGTAATCTTGAAAATTCACCAAAAAGATAAAAGCAGAAAGTGCTTCAAAGATTTAAAAAAAAGAAAAATTAAGAATTTAATTATAAGCTCAAAACATTTAAATAGTTTACTACTAAAAACAAAATATGTTTTTGGTGTTTATACTATGGGATTGTTAGTTTCAATAATTGCAAAAAAGACCACTTTTGTTGCACTAAATAGTAAAAATAAAAAGGAATATCTACATTACTTATTAAAAAGGTATGGATATGAAATAAATTTTAAGTCACCATCTATAAAAAAAATCACCAAATTTAGGCCTAAAAAATTTTATTCTTTTAGTATATATAAAAACTCAACTCAAAAAATAATTAAACTTATTAATGATATTTGCAATACCAATTGAAATAAAAATAAGAGAATTTTTGAATAAGATTTATTTAGCAAATCAGGTTCTTAAAAATACAAAATTTAATATAATCATTGGAAAAAAAATAAAGATTTATGATTTTTTTAAAAAAAACAAAAATATAGTTTTATTATCTAAAGGTGGAGTTAAAAAAAATTTTAAATTTTCAGACTCTCATTTAAAAAATAACAAAATTTTAGTGCTTGATGAGGAGGGGCCAATATTGAATATAGGTAAGTTTGACTTAAATTTAAGGACTTCAAATTTTTTACTTTCAAGATGTGAAAATTTTATTTTATGGGGAAAACAAGACATTAAAGCAAAAAAAAATTTCAGAATTTATCGAAAAAAATTTCCAGTACTTGGTCATCCAAAATTCGACTTATTAAAAAAACCACAATCAAAAATTTTCAATAAAGAATGTGAACAAATAAAAAAGAAATTTAAAAGATTTGTTTTAATTTCATCAAATTTTAATGGTGGCGATTCTGAAATAGACACAAATCTTTATTATAAATATTATCAAAATACACTGCCAAAATATCAAAGAGAGAAAAATTTAAAATTTACTAAAAAAGTTTTAAATGCAGATAATAAAAATTATCAAAACATGATATTATTAGTAAATAAACTTGCCAAAAAGTTTCCAAAAGTAAATTTTGTTTTTAGACCTCACCCAAGACAAAATATTAAATTAGTTAAAAAAAGATTTTCCAATAAAATTAATAACATAAAAGTGGAATATAAATATACTATTACTCCTTGGATTATGAGTTGCGATTTCTTTTTACACTCAGGATGTTCGACAGTTTTTGAGGCAAGCATTTTGAAAAAAAAGATTATCTATTTACTTGAAAATAATATACCAAAAAGACCTAGTGTATTTTCAAAATTAGGTTATTTTTCAAAAAATGTTGATGAAGCTGAAAAAACTATTTCCTTATTTTTATCAAAAAATAAGAAGTATGATCTAAAAAAATCAAAATTAAATAATGATATTATAGAAAATTCAAATGACAAAAATTTTTCTTCAACTCTTTGTGATCTTTTAAATAAGATTAAGTTTAAAACTATTTTTAATTATGAATTCCAAAAAATTAGAAATAATTCTGAAACTCTTCAAACAAATAGATTTAAACAAAAAGCTAAAGAATTTAT
>MDTD01092657.1_pt1 | contig 29760 bp, 21 predicted proteins | sample 811221 | NCBI WGS metagenome assembly MDTD01 (sample SAMN05326646, study PRJNA326480) | marine metagenome | isolation source: seawater | place: Pacific Ocean: South West | collected 2011 | reverse complement strand
TGCTCGTTGTCGAAAAGAGACTGGCTGCATACCTCGATCACTGCGCGATCACGCCGCAAGATGCGTTTGGTTTGATTTACCTGCTAGGGCGCCTTCATCACTACCTCGCCTTTGCGCTTGTCCATCCTCATCTCTCTAGTGAGACCAGAGTGAAGATCTTCCAGGCACTTCGACGATGGCAGAAAAGACCTCGTTTTATGAACGCGTTGATCTACCGTCACACTCGCTTGCTCTATCGGATGATTGCTCACCTCAAAAAACAACCTGATTACGCGTGGATACCAGCACCCTGGAGTGATGCATCTGATACCAGGACGTTGTTGCAGCGGTATGCTCGACGGTACGTGTTTATTTCACAAACATCCATCCGAAACACCACTGCGTGGCGGATCTCGCCAATCGAGGCTCTCTTGGCACGCACGCGCACCCAGTCAAAACTCTTGCGTTACTACCAGTACAACGCTGTCGGACGCTTTTTGATGAGTCAAATCCCTGTCGAGTACAGAAATGTCCTGATCTCTTGGTACAAGATGCAATGTCAGTTTGCTGCTTTTCGCGCGTTGCTTGTGAGCAAATTAAAAGAGGGAGGGATCGAGATGCCCGAGGGGTTTCAGGCGATCAAACCGATCGATCCGTTTACCAACCAAGAGATCAAGTTGCCTTTCCAAAACATCTGTGTTCTGTCATCAGCGTATCAGGTGGGTGTTTCCAACGATTTGATGGGGGGAGTTGTTGTTGGGAAGGTTCCTGCTATTCCCCAACTTCCCGAAAAAGACGAGGACAGCAAAGAGAAAAAGTGATGATCACTTTTTCGTGAAGGTTGTCAGCAACGCGTCTGTTTTTCTCGGAGAGACTGTGACTGCGATTGTACCTTTGTTTGCGCTGTCGAGATAATGTGGGGGGGTGGACAAAGGGAGGGATTGTTTTAGCGTCCACTTTCCTCGAATGAATGCGTTTGACTCCAACACCACAAGTCTTCCACTTGTGAGCGTCAGGGTGTTGCTCTTGTAATCTTGTACAGTCAGAAGAAGCTCACCCTGTGGTGTGACTCGAAGGCCAACAGGGCGAGAGTGAGTCCCCGTTTTGTAGGAGGGGACGAGTCTATGTGTGCTTTGACTTGTGCTCGCAAACTCTCTTGTCCAGATCGAGCCGTTGGTGCTTTTGTTGATGTTGGGTGTACCTGCGAGAGTGACCCAGATCCTGGTTGTCCCGTTCGTGGGTTGGAGGACGACGTCAAGTGGGGCAGAAGGGAGGCGCACACTCTCTGTGACTTTCCAGCCTTTTTTGAGATCGATTAACATCAAGAACTGTTCGCTAAATGGTGTCGTTGCTTGTTGTTTGGGAGTGGGAAGCTGTTGGAGTGTTGCGTTACTTGGATACTGTGGTGACCAAGTGAATCCCGAGCAGATGACGGCGATATGGTGTTGGTGGACTGCGAGCCTGAGTGGGGTGCAAGTCTTGAATGTTTGGGGTGATTTGAGATAGAGTTGTGTTTGTTTGATCACGGGGAGACCGGATGTCTGTGTGATGACATTTTGCCAGATGCTTTTTTGGTGAGGGGAGAGGATATACCACTCTGTCGGTGTGTTGCCCATGTGTACGTCACTGACGGACATGATAGAGCCAAGTGGAACAGGTTGGATGGGGCGAGGGAGGGGAGGATACGTCGGTGTCCAGAAGGTCGCCTTTTTGAGCTTGTTATGTCCTACTGTGCCGAGCAGGTAGGAGTTGATGGTTGGGGCCTGGATGGTTTGTGACGCAAAGCGCAGCCCTCTCACAAAGTAGCCACCAGATGTCCAGGCCTGTTGACCGTCGCTCAACCGTGTGATGCGTGCTGTGCTGTCTGTGTAGAGCAGCGCAAGCGCCGCACCATCTGGAGACAGACTTGGCAAAAAGGATGGTTTGGGGAGCATGTTCGTCCTGGCTTGAAAGCAGCCTTCATCGATGTTGCCGTCACAATCGTCGTCTCTGTTGTTGCACACCTCCATTTTTGGCAGAGGAGCATCACAGTCTTTCCAGTCGCCGCCCTTGCAGAGTTGTTTTCCGTTGCCACAAATGGATGAACATGCTTTTTGGAGTGGTTGTGGCGTATTTTTTATATTGTCGATACTTCCATCACAATCATCGTCCTTGCCGTTGCAAGTCTCAGGGCTGGGAGTGGGCGCGCTACATTTCTCCCAGCTGCCCATGACACAGAGTTGTTTGCCTGCACCACAAGCGTTCGCACAAGTTTTGTACAAGCCCTCGTCTACTTTGCCGTTACAATTGTCATCTTTGTTGTTACATATCTCTTGGGTTGGTTGTGGTGCATCACAGGTCTCCCAGCGTCCAGCCCGGCATAATTGCATCCCTGTACCACATTGACTTTGACATGCACGTGAGAGCTTGTTGTCGATTTGACCGTCACAATCATCGTCTTTGTTGTTGCATGTCTCTTGGGTTGGTTGTGGAGCGTTACACGCGCTCCATTGTCCTTGTCGGCAAAATTGTTTTCCCGGACCGCACTTACTCTGGCAGGTTCGCTGAAGAGGGGTCATTGTTTGCTTGATATTGTCAATTTGACCGTCACAGTCATCGTCTTTGTTGTTACATGTCTCCGGTCCTGGAAGTTGCTCACCCTTGCAAGCTCCCCATTGTCCTTGCGCGCAAGTTTGGGTTCCTGGAGAACAGGGGGGATGTTTTTCGCTTCCAGCGGGACCACTGAAACAACTTTGCGTGTCACCATCAAGGCAGGTACATTGGGAATCTGTCTTGCCATCACAGTCGTTGTCTTTGCCATCACAAGAGGTCTCGCTTTCTTCAAAGTGCTGGTTGTGTTGGCGATAGTCATTTGCCGAGCAGTCTAGCCATCCTTTCTCACCACCACATTGTTTGCGTGCGTTGGCACAGACACCTTCTTGGATGTTGCATAACGGACCCTGGATGTCGTTGTCGATTTGACCGTCACAGTCGTCATCCTTGCCATTGCATTCTTCTGCGTTGGGTTGGGGGGCGGTGCAGTCTTTCCACAAACCATCCTGACAGCGCTCTGTGCCTTCACCACAGCGATTGGTGCATTGACGTGTCAGCGCATTGCCCTGTTTGTCTTGGTTGTCGATGAAGCCATCACAGTCATCGTCTATACCGTTACATGTCTCATCTTTGGGCAAGACTTCGTCTTTGCAAGCGCCCCATGAGCCATTTGCGCAGAGCTGGGTTCCTCTCTTGCAGTTTCCCTGGGGAGGTGTCGTACCCGAATAGCAAGAGCGTGTTTGTCCATCAAGACATGCATCATCCCATGAGTTTTGCTCGGCCTTGGTTTCTTGTTGGTGGGTGTCTGGGAGTGGTTCGGTGTTGCGCTCTGTGTGTAACTCGATGGGGAGCTGGCAGAGATGGAAACGACAGATCGAGCCGATCGCGCAGTCATCATCTTTTTCACAAAACAGCCCTCCGTCTGGGAGTGGTTGGATAGGAGATGTACAGGCTGGGAGCTGTAAACCTCCAATGAACAGGGCGACCCACACGAAGGCGTGACATATATATGTGATGAACTTTGGTTTTGTATGCATCAAAATGAACCTTTGTCCGGTCTCGAAAACATCGTTGAATGTTGATCTCATTCGCTCATTGTGAATGACCCACCATGAGGTGATCTGATCTCTGGTGATTGACATTTTTTTTGGGTGTTCGTCAAAAAGCGCTACGAACACATGAGTTTTGCTCCGCCGTTGCGTTGCGTTTTTTACGCATCTTTTGAGCTCTACGTGGTTCTCTCTGGATATTCTTTTCGAGAGATGAACGCGGTTGTTGCTCAACACAAACACATTTTACCATGTTGATGTTCCGGTTTTTGTGGAAGGTGGGATGATTTGACTTCTTTGGGTTTGGAAGAAAAGATGCGGTTGTGATCGCACTCACTTTTTGTGGAGAATGAAGATGATTGGAATCAAAAGACTTGGTGTGTCGCCACGATGGCATGTGTTTTGGAGTCTCTTTGGTGGTGTCGCTTGGGGGGTGTGGATGTTCTTTCCGGAGCTTCCATTGCAAGCGAGCTTGATTGGTCGATTGATGTTGTTTTGTCCGTTGGTTTTGTTTCCTTTGGTGTTGTCGATTTTCGCGAAGACGGACACATTTGCGGAGGCTGATCTGCACGATTGGCTGAGTTGGATCGGCGTTTGTGCACCTTTTGCGGCTTGGTTGGGTGTCTTTGCGTTTGCATTTCCTGTGGGGAAGGTCGGAGCAGCGCTTGCCTGTCCGTGGTTTTTTGTGACCGCAGCGCTTGCCCACATTGGTTGGAAGCGTTGGTGGCGCAGGGGAGCGTTACTCTCTGGCGAGATGTGTGTGGATGCAGGTTGTTTGTATCTATTGGTTGGTGGCATGTGGTTTGTGATCACAAGGGCTGGACATGATCTGGGGTATGGTCACGTGATCGCTCGATTGACTGCCGTTCACTTTCACTATGCAGGTTTCAGTGCGCCTGTCCTCGCAGGGTTGTTAGGACGTCTGCTTTCAGACAAAGGTGGCTCAGTGCGTCGTTGGTACATGTACGCAGCGCTTGGATTGACTGCGGCACCTTTTTTGATCGCGATTGGTATCACTCTCTCTCCACTCGTTGAGTTCCTTGCGGCGTTGTTTTTGATCTCAAGTGTTCTTACGCTCGCTGTGTTGACTGTATGTTGGGGACTCTCAAGAGTCACCACTTCCAGTCTCTGGATGAGATGGTTTGTGCGTGTGTTACTGTTTTGTTCTTCACTCTGCTCTGTCGTCGCGATGGGTTTTGCCTGCCTATATGCATATGCCGAGATTGCAGGTGTGCATTTGATCTCCATTCCGAATATGTTGTTGTATCATGGTCTCGTTAACGCGCTTGGTTTTGTAGGGGCGGGTGTTCTAGGCTGGTTTTTTATGTCGCAGTCCACTGAACTCATCCATTCTTAGTTTTTCTCGGTGTCTTCTTATTGTTGAATGTCTGTATCCTCGATGGTGGCGGGGATTTTTGCGTTTTGTTGTTTGATTTATGTCTGTGCACTATATCTTGTATGTTCTTTTTAGCAAGATGCACGATATGTTGTGTTGTGCAGTTGTCTGTTCAGTATGAATTGGAAGTGGTGGAGTTGCGCTTGTGTGTTGATCTGTAAGCTTGATCTCGAATTTGTGTGATTTTGAGATCACGAAATGAGATCAAGAGAGACTTTGTACACAAAAGGTTTCAAATGAGCAGTATTACAAAATGAGCATTTGGGGTGAAATTGACAATTTTTTTGACGTCGAGTCGAAAGATCTGTATGGGCCTTAAGATCGGGATTTTGGATCGCTTTTAGATCTGGGATTTCTCCCTTTACTAGGGTTTTTTATGATTTTTTTTTGCAATCATCGATCTGCTCAGTGTATAACAAAAGCATGGCGAATGCCCACTGAAGAAGCAAACAAGACGTGAGATAGAATCAACACAAATGACCTGGGACACTCATCTCAAGCAGATGAATGAACACGACTTTTGACCAAGTGAGAGCGGCAAAATGATGAAAATCAATGGACACACACCCTACTACGATGATGGCCAATTTGTTCTGTACAAAGGCGACTGCCGGGAGATTCTCGATGGCCTTGAGGAGGGAAGCGTTGATATGGTCTTTGCGGACCCTCCGTATGGACTCTCCAATGGTGGGTTTACATGCCATGCTGGAAAGCGTGTCCCCGTAAACAAGGGCGTTTGGGACAAAAGTAAGGGCGTCGAGGCTGACTTCGCGTTCCACTTCTCTTGGATCGAAGCCACACAGCGCGTGCTGAAAGATGAAGGGACAATGTGGGTAAGTGGTTCATATCACTCCATTTACACTTGTGGATTTGCCATCCAACTCGCGGGCTTTAAGGTCCTCAACGACATCTGTTGGTATAAGCCCAACGCCGCACCAAACCTGAGCTGTCGGTACTTTACAGCCAGTCACGAGACGCTGATTTGGGCAATGAAGTCCCCGAAAGCAAAACACATTTTTCAGTACAATGAGATGAAGAATGGCGAGTGGTACAAGGAAGACAAACTCAAAAAACCCAATAAGCAAATGCGTTCGGTGTGGTCGCTTGGCAAGCCCCGTCCTTCTGAAAAGAAACTCGGAAAACACCCGACACAAAAACCTTTGTCTCTGCTCAAAAGGATCGTGACTGCCTCAACTGTCGAAGGTGCGCTTGTTTTAGATCCTTTTAACGGCAGCTCGACCACTGGACTGATGGCGATCGCAACGGGTCGACGATACATCGGTATCGAAAAAGAGGACGAGTATCTCGACCTCTCCATTAAGCGATACGAGACCCTCAGAGCAGAACTTGCAGAGACCGAATTTATGGCTGAAATTGCCTGATTCATCCCGCGTTCTTTCCTCACATGAGCCCCACACATCTTTGCCTCTCGCATCCTTCTCTCAAGTATGGTACACATCTGACTTCAATCTTTTGAACTTCAAGGAGATATGCATGTCACAAGAAGACAAGGGAAAAGTCTACGTTATCACAGGCGCCAATACAGGGATCGGTAAGGTGACTGCGCTAGAGCTGGCCAAACGCGGTGGTCGCATTCTGATGGCCTGTCGCTCTGAACAAAAAGCGTTACCTGTTGTCGAAGAGGTCCAAAAAGAGTCGGGAAATTCAGATGTTCACTTTATCAAGCTCGATCTCGCCTCCCTCTCATCAGTCAAAACATGTGCGTCGCACATTCTCGACACTGAAGAGCGCTTGGATGTACTTATCAACAATGCGGGAGTGGCTTCGATCCGAGGGGAAACGCAAGAGGGATTTGAGCTTGCTTTTGGGGTGAACCATCTCGGTCACTTTTTGTTCACGCAATTGTTGCTTCCATTGCTAAAGAAATCAACACCTTCGAGAGTTGTGACTGTTGCGAGTAAGGCCCATTACAGCGTGAAAGGTGCGCTCAATCTGGACGCGGTGAAGGGGGCAACAGATACGTACGTCGGGCTCAAAGAGTACGAAGTCTCCAAGCTCTGTAACATATTGTTTACAAAGGAGTTGGCCAAAAGATTGGAAGGCTCTGGTGTGACCTGTTATGCACTGCATCCAGGCGTTGTTGCCTCTGATATATGGCGACGTATCCCCGGTATCATCCGTCCCCTCGCTAAAATGTTTATGATCTCCAATGAAGAGGGCGCAAAAACCACCTTGTATTGTGCAACATCTCCTGATGTTGCCGGTGAATCTGGTCTTTACTATGATGAATGCAAGCAAAAGAAGCCCAGCAAGCTTGCACGTGATGAAGCCCTTGCATCCGAGCTTTGGAGGCGATCCGAAGAGTGGGTGGCTGACTTTGTATGATAGAGCTTGATCAATATTGATCAAGTTGTGGTTCTGGTGAGGGGAAAGTTAGATCAGTCTTGATCAAAGAAATGTAGTCATTTATATCTTGTTCAGATCATTCTTGATCGTAGCGTTGCACTTTCTATAAAAAAATACCTCATATGTTCGAAGAGTTGGACTGATGGAGCAACTTCAATCACGCGATGTGATTGAGTCGCTCAGATGGAGAAAGGCCGCGTATCGAGGCTCATTTCGTCCATGTGTTGTTTCTTAACGGCTGGCCCTTGTCACGTGTCTGAGCTGAAGAAAGTACGAGCGGATCTCTTGTTGACCAAAGAGGTTGATGTTTTCTCCTGGCAACTGGTTGTTTGAGAGCGTCAAAACTTGGAGCCTTGGGAGCTGGGCGAGTTTGCTGCTAATGTTTGTCAGCCGGTTGTTGCGCAGGTAGAGCTCTTCCAGTTGTTTGCATTCACTGATGTTCTCGGAAATGTGTATCAACTCATTGACACTTAATGAGAGTGTTTTGAGGTGCTCCAAGGTGCAAATGGACTCAGGCAGTGAGGTGAGTTTGTTGTGGCTGAGTTTCAACTCTTCAAGTTTTTTTAGTTCACCACAGGACGTTGGAAATTGTGTCAATTCGTTGTGATCTACGTGAAGGATGCGAAGCTGCGTGAGTTTGCTGAGATTGTTTGGGAGATGTTGAAGGCGGTTGGTGCTCAAGTCGAGGATTCGGAGTCGCTCGGAGATGGGAGAGTTGAAGAGTTTTGTGAGCTGATCGAGGTTGGGATAGGTGCGCGAGAGTTCCAGACGTAATGCGAGCCTGAAGGGAGCCCATTGTGCCGACTTATCAAGGATCTCATCGATGGGAATGAAGGGATATCTTCGCAACCGAAAAGGCCAAGCGTTGAGGTGTTGCTCTGCGTACTGAAGGGCAAGTTCGCGCTCAGGGGTGTGTTCCCATTTGTCGAATAAGTCGATAAGTTGGAGCCAATGTCGGGGAGATGGATCTGTCAACAGCGCCCTGAGTTCGCTGAAGTGATTCATGATGTGCTCCTGTGTAGGGGGGATGTCATGCTCTCATCACATACAATGACGAACGCGCTTTCAGTAAGGTTCTATTGGGTGGGCTGTGATGTTGGTCGACTGGTGGAGGAGGGCTGGGAAGAGGGGGGATCGAGTAAGGGGAGAGGTGTCAAAAATGCAGGCTGTTTGTTTTTGGGGATGTTGTGTTGTGTCAGCAAGTCGAGGCAGGAGCGTCTGTTCTCGCGGCTCTTCTCCATATAGAGAGAGTATTGTAATTGGCTCTGTTTGTCGATCTTTTGGAATGAGCCTTTCACCTTGTTGTAGACTTTGTCGATAGACTGTTTGATCTGTTCTGTTTGCAGAATGTGGGGGATCATTTGTGGTGGAATTCCACGTTTTTTCAGGTTTTTCGCGAACAAGCTTGCGATTTTTTTGCGCAGCTGTGCTTCACTTGGGGTAGGCCATCGTTTGTATAAAAGCGCGACTTGCTCGTCTATTTGTGCCATTCTACAGAGCGCGAACACACCTCTCTGTTGCTTGCTGTGTGTCAAAAATATCTGTTTGTACAGGGTTTTGGCTTGTTTTCCTAACGCGCGCTTTTGTTTAAAGGGCGCCGAAGACATCTTCTTGTCCCCTTTTTTAGGAAGGACGATGGAGACAAATTGTTTGTACAACGCTTCTGCGCGGCCGTAAGTATCGACTGGTTTTGTGTGTGGCTTGGTTGTCTGCGCAACAAGAGGAGCAGGGAGAAGCCAAAAAAGGGTGGCGATATATAGGGTTCGGATCATCTGATATTCTCCATATCTTGGGGCTGATGATACATCATTGTCGTTCACACATCCGTGCGATGTGTTGTGTCGATCTATAGCTTGTTGTGTGTTTGGCGGCAAGGGGAGAGGGGAAGGATCTTGGGCGGTGAATGGTGTAGGGGTTATCCCAACTCGTCAGCGGCTTTGCGGAGGCGTCGAACACATGTCTCTTGACCGAGTGTTTCGAGCATTTCAAACAGCCCAGGGCCACCACCAACACCACTGACTGCGAGTCGCGTGGGGTGGATCAATTGTCCTGCGCCCACCTCTTTTTCCTCTGCGAGGCTACGTAGGGCTGCTTCGATTGACTCACCGTTGAAGGTCTCAAGAGCCTCCAGTTTCTCAGCAAATTCTTTGGCGAGCTCGGCAGATTGTGCTTTCCAGCGCTTCTTGACCGTTTTTTTGTCGTACTCTTGTGGATCCTCGAAGAAGTACTTACCTGCCTCGACGAGATCGACTGAAAAGGAGATGCGCTCTCTCATCAGCTCTACGACTTGTTCGAGGTAAGCATCCGAGCTGATGTTGTAGTCAGCTGCTTCGAGATGTGGTTTGACTGCGGCTGCGAGTGCCGTATTGTCCAGGTGTCGGAGATGTTGCTCGTTAAGCCACTTGAACTTTGCGACGTCGAAGATGGCTCCAGATTTGTTGACACGTCCGAGGGAGAACTCTTTAACGAGGTCTTCGAGGAGGAAGAATTCTCTCTCATCACCGGGGTTCCAGCCGAGCAGCGCGAGGAAGTTGATCAAAGCTTCGGGCTGATAATTGAGCTCTTGGTAGTCCTCGACGTTGACGTGTACAAGCTCGCCCTTGATCTTTTTGCGTTTGGACATCTTGCTACCATCAGTGTTGTACAGCAGTGGCAGGTGGACCCATTGTGGTGGTTCCCATCCGAACATCTCGTAAAGGAGGACGTGTTTGGCTGTACTTGGTAGCCACTCTTCACCGCGAATGACGTGTGTAATCCCCATGAGATGGTCATCGACGATACACGCCATGTGATAGGTCGGGAATCCATCGGCTTTCAAGAGGACTTGGTCATCGACCTGTGTGTTGTGAAATTTGACTTCACCACGGACCGTGTCTTGGATCACGTATTCTTCTCGATCGTCAGGGACTTGAAGACGAATGACGTAGGGGTTGCCTTCATCGATCCAGGCCTTCACCTTCTCCTCGGACCATGTGAGACTGTTGTTCATTTCATCGCGCTTGTAGCGTCGATCGGAGAGGTTTTGTTCGATCGCTTTTTCGCGTGCTGCTTTGAGATCTTCGGGGGTGTCGAATGCGTAGTACGCCTTGCCTTCTTCGAGGAGCTGATCGACGTACTGTTTGTAAAGGTGAAGCCGTTCACTTTGCACGTATGGGCCGTATTCTCCGCCCGCGTGTGGACCTTCATCATATGTTAATCCAGCCCACTTGGTGCTCTCGATCAGCTTCTCTGTCGCACCATCGACAAACCGTTTGCGGTCAGTGTCTTCGATGCGCAAGACGAAAGTCCCGCCATGTTGGCGCGCAAACAAGTAGTTATAGAGGGCTGTCCGCAAACCTCCCACGTGGAGTTGCCCTGTGGGGCTTGGTGCAAAACGTACGCGAACTGACATGAGAACACTCCTTTTTTGAATCTATTGAAAGCGAGACCTTTTTGGTCACGCAAACTTACGAACACAGTGACTGTGTGGTTCAGTAACAGCTTTGATCAATGGGGCACGACGTTGGAGCGTGACGTGCAACGTAGAGGCCCAATCACAACGCGCGGAACATACCACTGAAAGACAAGGGATTCAAGCGCTGTTGATCGGAAAAAGTGAGATGGTAGATTTCTCCACTTTTTTTTGATGAGATTGTAAGGTTGTTTCTTTTGCTAGCTTGGAGTATGCTAGAGCGGATGAATCATGTACGTCGCTGGGGCGTACCTGCACAAGGATGATGAATGTCTGCACAAGATTTCAAAGAATGTGACAATTGTGGACATCGTAACACTTCGGACGCCACGTTTTGCGGAAAATGTGGTGCTTCGTTCCTCAATGAGGAAGACCCGTTTATTGGTCGCCAGGTGGGGCGGTGTATCCTCAAAGAAAAGATAGGCCTGGGTGGCAGCGGAGCCGTGTATAAAGGTGTCCACTCGACGATGGGGCGGATCTTTGCGGTGAAAGTGTTGCACGCTGATTTGGTCACCGACGAAGAGAGTAAAGCTCGCTTTGAGCGCGAAGTGCAAGTCCTCGCAGGTATGCACCACAAAAACATCGTCTCGATCACCGACTCCGGGTATGTCCCTGGTATCGGCCCCTATATGGAGATGGAGTGGCTCGAAGGCTCCACGCTGTTTGGGGAGAGGAAACGTCGAAAGTACCTGGACTTTGACGAGATCCTTTGGATCGTCGATCAAATGACCGATGCCCTCAGCTTCATGCACGATCAAGGCATTGTCCACCGTGATCTGAAGCCTGAAAACATGATGCTTATCTACGGAAACCCCCAGCAAATTGCAGAGGAAAACTCTCGCAGCTTGTACGGGCGTATCCTTAAAATCTTTGACTTTGGTATCGCACTCCTCACAGAAGATTCCCGCAAGCTCACTGCTGTTGGGATGGTTGTCGGAACACCACACTACATGGCTCCCGAGCAGATCATCGTCGACGCACCAGTCGATCACCGGGCTGATCTCTACGCCGTTGGCGCGATCATCTACGAATTGCTGTGTGGTCAACCTCCCTTCTGGGGGGCCAAAAAGCCCGTTGAAGTCATGGAGCGCCACCTCCGTCGGATGCCACCTCCACTGCACGACATCGCTCCTGAGCGCGACTTTCCCGCGGGAATTGAAGAAATTATGCGGCGCGCGCTCGCCAAAAACCCGATCGAACGGTTTCAAGATGCGCGAGAACTGTACGATGCCCTCAGTAACGTCTTGCGCGTTGACGATGAGGAAGAGGAAGGTTTTGACGCTACTGTCGTTAGCTCCGAAGGCAATCACATGTGGGAGGAGCTGCAAGCTGCGAAAGAGGCGATAGAAGCAGGTACATTTGATTATAACGATCCGACTGCTTTTCCCGACGAGAAGACGACGCCCGGCACCTTGCCTCCCGTCCAACCTCCGTTTGGTTATGCACCCAATGAATACGGTGCCAACCACACTGAGCCTACTCAAATCGGTTTTTCACATCCTTCAGGCGATGAATCCTTGCCAACGGAGAGTCAACCCGGAAATCTGGATCCGTTGTTTCAACAAACTCTCGCCCAACCTGGTAAAAACTCCTCCTCGCGCAGTCTGATATACGGCGCGATCGGAGTGGGACTCGGGATGATCGCGATCCTCATCTTCTACCTCATCTATATCAATTTTCTCCGCTAACGCTGCTTGGAATCCCCTTGCTGCGGTTTTTTCCTGTCTCTCTTAACGATCAGTGTACCCCATGAACAAAAAAGAAATCGCAGACTTTCTCGAACAAAGCTTCGATGACAAACGACTCTCCCGAAACGAATCCTCTGTGTTCAAACAGTTACTCGACGAACACCAACCTAACGATAATGATATCGCTTGGGTACGTCATCAGATCTTCTCGATCGCCGAACAGCATACAAAACACCCACACGACAAAGATGTCCTCAAGTGGGTGAAGGCGCTTATGTCTGCCATGACCAGCCCTGCCCAAGCACAACAAGAAGTTGAACACAAAGTGCTCTTTTTTCCCAGCGAGCGCTCCATGAAGCAATTAAATGAGTCGCTCTCTCGTGCGCGCCAATCGCTCGATATCTGCGTCTTCACGATCACGAATAACATGATCTCAAATGTGATCGAAGACCTTCATGAACGTGGTATCAAAGTGCGGATCATGACGGATGACGATAAGTCATTGGATCGTGGTTCCGATATCTATCGACTTCGTGACGCAGGTATCGAGGTCCGGTTCGACAACAGCCCTCACCATATGCACCACAAATTCGCGATCGTCGATGGTCAATGGCTGATCAATGGTAGCTTCAACTGGACTCGCAGCGCGACCTACAACAACCACGAGAATATCCAGATGACCAACGAGCCAGGAGTTGTTCGCGCTTTTGCAAATGAGTTTGACCGCCTCTGGAAGGAATTTTCACAACAGTCATAAGAGGAATGCTTGATGTCCAAGATTGAAGTCATCGGACCCAACGAACCTACCACACCCAAAAAAGATTTCGTTCACCTTCACCTTCATACGACTTACAGCCTGCTCGATGGTGCACAGAAGATCGGCGATGTGAAGAAACCCAAAAAAGAATATGGGATGCTCAACGTCGTCAAAGAGATGGGAATGAGCGCTGTCGCGGTCACTGATCACGGGAACATGTTCGGTGTCGTTGATTTCTACAAGAAAGCCACCGCCGCCGGGATCAAGCCGATTATCGGCTGCGAAGCTTACGTCACTGCTGGTCACCGAAAAGACAAAAGCACGCGAGGGAAGACATTCCACCAACTCCTGCTCGCCAAAAATGCGTTGGGGTACAAAAACCTCTGCAAGCTGATCACCATCGGTTACTTCGAAGGCTTCTATTATCGACCACGACTCGATAAAGAGGTGTTAAGACGCCATGCAGACGGACTCATTGGGACATCTTCATGTCTCGCAGGGGAGGTCTGCCAATTTTTGCTGCGCAACCAACCCGAAGAGGCCTTAAAGGCGGCCAAAGAGTACATGGAGATCTTTGAAGGTCGATACTACATCGAGCTGCAAATGAACGGCATCCAAGAGCAGATGAAGGTCAATCCGATGCTCGTCAAGATCGCGCGAGAGTTGAAGATTCCTCTCGTCGCGACTAACGATGTCCACTACATGACCAAAGCAGACGCCGAAGCACAAGACGTCTTGATGGCCATCCAAATGAGGAAGTCCGTCGATGATCCGAACAGACTTCGACATGAGGTGCAGGAGTTTTACATCAAGACTCCTGAAGAGATGTACCAACAATTCGCAGAGTGGCCCGAAGCGTGTGACAACACGCTCAAAATCGCCGATGAGTGCGACTTTGAACTCAACCTCAAAGATTACTACTTCCCTGTGATCGACACGCCCGAGGGGATCGATAACAACGACGATTATCTCGAAGCGTTGACCCGAGAAGGTCTCGAAGAACGACTCAAAGTTCGTATGCCCCAAGTCCCCGAGGAGGAACGTGAGGCCCTGCGGAAAGAGTACGATGAACGACTCGTGTACGAATTGGGCATCATCAAGTCGATGGGCTTCTCCGATTACTTTTTGATCGTCTCCGACTTTATCAACTGGGCCAAAGACAACGGTATCCCTGTTGGCCCTGGTCGTGGATCGGCTGCGGGTTCGCTCGTCGCGTTTGCGATCAGGATCACCGACATCGACCCGATCAAACACGTCCTACTGTTCGAGCGGTTCTTGAACCCCGAACGTGTCTCCATGCCTGATATCGACGTCGACTTTTGCGAAGATAGGCGCATCGAGGTGATCGATTACGTGAAGAAGAAATACGCTGTTCCAGATGGCGAATCTGTCGCGCAGATCATCACGTTCGGAAAGTTGAAGGCCAAGGCCGTGATCAAGGACGTTGGGCGGGCGTTCAACATGTCCTTCTCCGAAACCAATGCGATCGCTGGTTTGATCCCCAACGTCCTCAACATCACCCTCTCCCAAGCGATCGAGCAAGAGCCCAAGATCGCGGACTTGATGAGCAAGGATCCCAAGATCAACAAGGTCATCGATATCTCCTTACGCCTTGAAGGACTCAACCGACACTCCTCCATCCACGCTGCCGGGGTTGTGATCTCCGATGGACGTCCACTCGATGAGCACTTGCCCCTGTATCGACCAGCAGGGACAGAGGACGTCGTAACGCAGTACGACATGAAAGGTGTCGAGTCGATTGGCTTGATCAAGTTCGACTTTTTGGGACTGAAAAACTTAACCTTGATCCAAAACTGTCTTCAAATGATCAAGGAAAACCACGGCGTTGATGTCGATATCAGCGCCATCCCGCTCGATGACGATAAAGTATTCAAGCTGCTCACTTCCGGCGATACATTAGGTGTATTCCAGTTGGAATCTTCGGGGATGCGGAACCTGATGATTCGTCTGAAGCCGTCAACTTTTGACGACGTGATCGCGCTCGTGGCCTTGTATCGCCCTGGTCCTCTTGAGAGTGGGATGGCGGACTCTTTCATCAAGCGGAAACACGGTGAAGAAGAGATCGACTATTTCTTCCCTGTTCTTGAACCACTCCTCAACATGACATACGGCGTTGTCATCTACCAGGAGCAGGTTATGCAGATCGCCAACGTCCTCGCGAGCTACTCCCTCGGTGAAGCGGACTTGTTGCGTCGTGCGATGGGTAAGAAGATCGCCGAAGAGATGCAGAGACAACGTACCCGCTTTTTGGATGGTGCAGAGAAAAACGGTCACGACGCTGTGAAAGCCGCAGATCTGTTTGATAAGGTCGAGAAATTCGCGGCCTACGGTTTTAACCGCTCGCACAGTGCGGCCTACGGACTGATCGCATACCAAACGGGCTGGTTGAAAGCCCACTACTACCACGAGTACCTCGCGGCATTGTTCACCTCCGATGCGGGGAACACTGAAAAAGTCCTCAACTTTATCAACGACTGTCGTCTCCACGATGTAGAGCTGCTTCCGCCGGACGTAAACGAGTCCCAGAAGAACTTCTCAGTCGTTGACAAAAAGATTCGCTTTGGTCTCTCTGGTGTGAAGAACGTCGGTGAAGGCGCGATTGATTCGATTATTTCGGCACGTAAAGAGGATGGTCCGTTCACTGGTCTGTACGATTTTTGCCAACGTGTCGATCCCAAGAAGGTCAACAGACGTGTTCTCGAATCGCTCGTAAAGTGTGGGGCCTTCGACTTTTGTGGAAAGACACGCGCTGGAATGTTTTCCTGTGTGGAAGAGGCTTTGTCCTTTGGTGCCAAAGTCCAAAAGGAGAAAAACAGTGCACAATTCTCTCTCTTTGGTGGAGAGCTTGCGCCTGTCAGACCTCCTGAGATTCCCGACATCACCGAATGGGTTGACAAGCAAAAGCTCAATCTTGAAAAAGAAGCTCTTGGTTTCTACATCTCAGGTCACCCACTCGAACGCTATCGTTCGGACCTCAAGCGTTTTACGTCGTCGACAATTGTCAATCTCACAGATAAAGCCGACAAGTCCGAGGTGAATATCGCTGGTATCATCACCGCGAGGCGTGATCTCACGACCAAACGAGGGGATCGTATGGCGATCTTGACAGTCGAAGACCTCACGGGATATGTCGAAGTCTGTCTCTTCCCGAAGGTCTTCCAGACCGCTGTTGATATCCTCGATCAAGATGTCCCCTTGTTGCTCACTGGAGACGTGGAACACGACGAAAAGGGCGCGACATTGAAGGCCAAAAGTGTTCGCTCTTTGATGGAAGCGCGCGCCGAAAAAGCAAATGAGATCCATCTTCAACTGAGCACACTTGATCTCTCTGAGAGCCGAATCAACGAACTCGTCACTGTGATGAGAAAGCACCCCGGACGTTGTCGTGCGTTTGTGCACATTCAAGTGCCTCAAAAGCTACAAACAACCATCAAGTTGCCCGAAGAGTTTACACTCGATCCCACTGAAGCGTTTGTCGAAGATCTCGAAAGGCTCTTTGGTTCCAACCCCACATACTTCAAATGATGTTGGTGGAGACACCAAATGTTTTCAGGGAGGTTCTGTTTGATGCGATGGCTTGTATGTTTCATCTGTGTGTTGTGCATGTTGGCGTGCACTGATCAGCAACCTCCATCCTACGAAAAAACGAAGGACGCTGGCGTACACGAAGCCACACCTGATACAGATCTTCCAGTCTCGCTGCATCAGCCGACATCTGCAGACGATCTCGCACAAAAAATAGAGACACAATGCTCAATGGAGCAAAAGAACGTCCACAACCAACTCAAGTGCAAAGCTCGCTACAACATCCTGTACTGTGAGCTCAAAGGGGGGCAATGGGTGATTTTCCAGAATGGTTGTATGGACGCGTGTCAATTTGTGAGCAACCAAAATTGCACAGATGATACGCCGTCAGGCTGTGATTGTGGCGAAGGCCAATGTTGGGATGGTATCGCCTGTGTTGCTCATTGAGGATTTTTTCTTACTTTCTTTTCTGTAATAGTCTTCACTACCACTCCGATATCCTGCCTATGCCCGGCCTTATAAAAGAGTATATTGCACTTTTTTTAGTTGTTCGAAATAATAGTATAATAAAAACATGTGTGTGTCTTCTTTGGGGAGCCTGTCACTTTTTTTTTGCTTGACATTGAATGACTGCGAAGCGTATTCTCCACCCTGTAAATACGGACAACAGCGAACATCTTTTGTACATGCATCTACCTTTCAATCTGCAGTGGACACGTGCGTCTAAAGTGGATGGAAATAGATATGTCATCAGACGAGTCTTGAGGATTCAAGGGATCTGTTTAGGATGCTCATATCCTCAAGACACTCCTTGTTAGGGTGTCTGTATGTTTGCGTATGTGCCCGAAAAGAAAGGTAATCACAGGACAATCAAACAGCAGGAGCAGAGATGAAGTTTGAGAAACAAAGCTTCCATCACAACGAAGCAGACAAACACTTGTGGAATCCGGTCAAAAATGCACTTGATGGTTTGGATGGAAATCAACGAAATTCCGTCAAAATAGCCAGCTCTGATCGGCAAAATGGAGCCTCACGAACCGTGATCATCTACACCGATGATGCCGCACCAGAAGGGACTCAAAGTGAGCTGTCGACGACTTGGGATTACAAAAGATTCGAGCAAATGTCCAAAGATGCTGATGATGCCTACAATGATTGTGTGAGCTTTCTGAACGGAAGCACACTCACCGATCTGCAAAAGTACTACGCTCTCCTCTCCATGTGCGATACTGGAGACAACCAGTTCTATGTCTTTCTTTGGTTCCGAAAAGTAGGGGGTTGAATACCAACTTGCCCCTACTTACTCAAATGAAACAACACATTCCTTTCACACCCAAGAACCAAGGAGACAAAGAACAATGTCTACAAAGTTGACCTACACATACAAAGAAGCCAATGGTTGCACCAAAACAAATCCAAACGGTTCTGAAGGGGAAACCTGCATCTGGGACGATGTCCTCAAGTTGCTCAACGCCTTGGAGACTGAAAATGAACGAAGCTCTGTGAAAATTGCGATGTCCAACATTAGCAACAGTAGCGAGCTGCGCACAAACCCGTGTCGTGCTGTCATCTACTACACAACCGATGACGCTCCTACCCCACGTGACACGAGCCTCACTGGAACATGGGATTGGTCTGATAACAAAGCGGACACGGATTACGACAAAATGTATGACGAATGCCTTGACTCTCTCAACGAATTGTCATGGGATCGGAGTTACAACGCACGTATCTCAATGACCAACGCAGGGTCCCATACCTCCCACCTTATGCTTTGGTGTCGTGAAGAGGGCTAAGCAATCTCTTTCCTCTTCCCATGCCTCGCCAAACACAACAAGTCAAGACTTTCAAATCCCCATCTGATCGCTGTCGGCGCTTGAAAAAAGTCGATACAGTTACCACAAAAGGATCGAATGATGTCTGAGACCCCTGCAAAAACGGCTGATGCTAGTAGCCAAACCAGCACATCTGTTGCCCAAACCTACACAAAAACCTTTCAAACGCAAGTCAATCCTCGCACAGGCTTGCTCAGTGTGAGCATCGCGCCTCCTGTCTTGTCAGGGGTTCGTTCGATGGATGTGAACCTTGGAGTTACGTACTCCCAAGGAATGACTAACCCTACACAGCGTTTCTTCGGGCTGCCTTATGGCTGGTCGTTTCCCTTGAGTTACATGTCGGGCAGTACATTGGTTGTCAACGGCACACAGAGCTATCAAATCGACCAGTACTACGAATCTGGATTGCAGTACTACTACAAAACAGACCTGAAACTCGTTCAATGTTCACCAACACCACTCAAGTACGATCCGTCACTGCAATACTCTTCCTACTTGACGATGTTGGGTGGACATGTGCAGTACTTTGATGGATACGGAAAGTTGATTTGCTGGGCTGACAAGAGCGACAATCACATCATTTACACCTATGACAACAGTAACAGTCTGATCACCGAGGCCAAACTCACGCAAGTTCTCGACACCTACGGTCAAAAGATCTTGCTCTCTCATAGCGCTAGCGAGATCAAGATCACTTACCCTGACTCTGTGCTTGGAACCACCATCCAGTTCTCCTACGGGATCACATCAGGTGGTGATCTCTCCCCTTACACAGATCCAACCAACGAAGAGACGATCTTCACGTACGGCGGTGACAACTACTACCGCTATGACCTCCTCACAGACATTGCGTATCCAAACCAGTCCAGCACACATATCGCTTACGACAGCATCCAATACATTTTGGAGGGAGATACTGCTGACTCGCGGCAAGATGTTGTGAGCTCTGTGACACAAACATGCCCGAGCCTCACCCGAGTCACCAAGTACGACTACAATCCCGACAATATCCCCAACGGCATCCCCAATTACTTGGGATACAACGACTATGAAGTTTGTCCTGGATCAGACAGCCTCTTTGAGAGCAACAATGACACCTACACCTACAAGACAAGCATCAACAATGGCCTGACGGAGGTCACAAACGAATACAACCATCTTCATCTACTCTTGACATCGACGGTTAAAAGTGCTGATAAAACGGAGCTGTTCAAGAAAACAACATACCACTATCCAGGAGAGAGCACTGATGGTAATGGGAACACTACTTTCCCGCCCACCAATGATCTCGATCCAAATTATCAACAAGCCACCACAACACTCAGCACATTCCACTATGAAGGAGAGACAAGGCAAGAGAAAGTCGTACGGAGCTACGATCCAAACACCAGCCAGCTCCTCTCTTTGTCTGAGTACGAAACTGTCGATGGTACCTTGAAACTCGTCAGGAAAGAGGTGACAACCTACGATGACAGGTTCAACGTGCCGACTCTTCTCACGCTCTACGATTACAAGCCCCAAGGAACTCCCTGCGATACACCGGAAGTGATCCAAACGTCCAACACACTCTCCGATGATGGGAGGTACATCCTCTCATCCACTCGCAAAGCCAAAGTTGGAGATACGTTCGAAGCAAAGTTGGTCAACACTGTTCACTACGACGGCGCAGGGCGTCTCTCGTTCTACGAGCGTGAATGGGTGGCATCCAATCAACCAGGTATCCCGAATGTCACCTCTACCTTCGAGTTCGATTACGACTCGACATCACGATCGTTGACTCGGACCCAAAAAGGGGGGAATGGCGATGTACTCTCCGTCGAAATATATGATACTGCGACAGGGCTTCTTGCATCCCAAAGCAATGCACTGAACGCAACGACAACCTACCAATATGATGGTTTGGGAAGACCACTCAACCAAACGGATCCGATGGGTTATGTCACCCATTGGAGTTATGACATCCCAAACAACAAGATTACACAGACAGCTCCCAACGGATATGTCACCTATTCGTACTTGAGTGGCTTTGGGAAACTCTTGGTGAAGAGCGACAACCTCGGTTCGGGCGGGACTGAGCGGACGTTGCAAACCAACACCTACAACGATCTTGGTCAACTCTACACACAGTCGGGAATCCTTGGCGATGTGTCGACCCTGACTTACCTCTACGATCCTCGGGGCAAGATGTCCCAAAAGTCTGATACTCATGGGAATGTCGAGACATACACCAATGATCCTGTAGCGTGTAGCCAAACGACGACCTTGAACGGTGTCCAGTCGAAAGAGGTCGTTTATACGCTCAAAAGAAACAACGCACAGAGAAAATACCAGCGAAGGCACAAAAAACGACACAAAAGGAGAATGGAGTCCTCTGTCAAGAGGTTTGATACCCACAAATCCGGGGAGTTCTCCTGTATCACGAGGTTATGGAATGGGCTTCAACTCAACGTTGGGGTCCATCTTGGAAACCAAGACACATCGAAAAAGTATTGGGTGTCAAAGCAATACGACATCATACAACGACCCATTCACGAGGTCCTGAATAGCAAGGATTCAACACGAACCTTGGACTACACCAGAGACCTACACGGAAAAATTCTCCAGAGCACTTGCACCGTCGTCGATGAGCAAGGACATTCTCAGACCTCAAACTCCTCAACTCGACAGTATGGTGAGTTTGCTCAGCTTCAAACAGAAACAACAGCCACAAACGCAGCTCGTACGTTCCAGTACGACGGAGCTGGCAACCGCACTCATCTCGTAGACTTCAGTGGAAACGAATTTATCTCGACTTACACTGACAATAACCAAATTTACACACGTACGTACACGGACAATGGCTCAAAGATCAAGCTCGTTTACGAGTACAGCAGTGTGGGGAAATTGGACTCCATCACGCGGACTATTGATGATGGTGCGCCTGAGGTCATGGTGTACAGCTACACGCTGGATGGTAACATCCTGTCCATCACCTACCCCGACCAAAAAAGCGTCTCATGGACTTACCATGATGATACAGGTCTTCTCGATACATTCACAGACGCCTTCGGCAATGTCACAAATTACGTGTATTACGAAGATGGTCGCTTGAAGGAGGTCGTTCGAGATGACATCTCTGCCTCTGTCAAACTCACCTATGTCACGAAAGACATCGATCCCACAAATGTTGGGGAAGTTGAGTCCTTGACATTCTCCAATGGTGTTGTACTCACGAGCCAGTACGATGGCTATGGATGTCCCCATCAAATCAAGGCGCAAAGCGAGAGTCCTACCCTTACAGTCACTTACACCCGCGACAACGTGACAACGTTTGTTGAGGGTGTCAGCTACCAATGTCCAGGCGTGCTCGACTCCAAGCTCGTGTTGGAATTTGATGGCGTTGGCAGGGTGAAAAATGAATCTGTTTCCAACGCAAGTGACGACCCCATTGGGAGCATTGCATATGGTTATGACGCTGTTGCCAATGTCAAAACGCGCACGGACACAAAGGGGGGCGACGATCGTTCCATCACCTACCATTACGACGAAGACAGTCAAATGAGCTCCGTCGAGGTTGGAGGAGAGAGCACCCAGTTGCAATACGATCCCAATGGGAATCTCAAGCAGGATGAAAGTGGGAATACCTACGAGTACAACGCACTGAATCAACTCACAAAGTTCACCCCAGTGCAAGGGGAGAGTACAGTATACACATACTATCCCAACGGAATGCGGGCCACCAAACAAAGCGGGGATGATGAGATCATCACGTACTATTATAACAACGCCAATCATCCGGACATCGTCAACGAAGTCCAGGGAGATGTTGAAGCCAGTTATTTGATGGCTGGCTCTTACCGATTGGCTCGTCTCCTCAAAAATGGTGCAACGACGACAGTCGAGACCTACCTGCTTGAGAGAGACAGTGTTCTCGCGACATTTGATGGGGCAGGGTCTATCCAAGACGTGACGACGTACGACGCATATGGCAACAGCCAGCCGCGAAGCGGGGACATCACAAGCAATCCTTTCGGGTACCGTGGTGAATACACTGATGTTGAGTCCGGCCAAGTCTACTTGAGGGCCCGATACTACTCTCCTAAGCGGATGAATTTCATCAACCGAGATAGTATCCTGACAATCAACCCCTACAACTATGCCGATGGCAACCCCATTATGTACAAAGACCCAAGCGGACATATACCGACTTGGGGAATTGTGCTTATTGCCGTTGGTGGGAGTATAGCGCTAGGTGCAGCATTTCTCGGCGTAGGAGAAGTTTTATCTGGCTGTTTGGTCGGAGATGTCCTTGGAGGAGAGGAGTTGGGGGGAGATGCGATCGATGGGATAGATGGCGCCGAAGACGCAGATGCTGCGAGAGGTGCGGGAGAGGCTGGAGACGCCGGAGATGATGAGGACGCTGGAGATGCCGATGGAGAAGAGGCCGACGAAGACGATGGGGGAGCTGGAGTCGAGGAAGAGGAGGTCAATAATGGTAGGGGGATTCGTAAGCTTGAGCATGGTGATGTGGTAAAGAGGATGACCGGAAGGGAAATCCTTGATCTTGAAAATAATCAGCTACTTCAAATCTTTAAGACGGATAACGACCAATACACGGTGAGTTTGTTGTCTCGTTCCGAGATGGTCAGTAATGACGAGCCCCTGTCCCTAGACGAAAAAGCTCTCCAAGAGCAAGGGATATATAAACGCCGGGTCTATCAACATCAATTTGGCCTCAACATCAAGCCAGCTCATTGAATATCAATCGGGCCTTGATGGGATTGAGGGGATTTTCTTGGGTGGTCTTTTGGCCAGTCGTGACCGCCTTTTTTGAACGTATCTACCAGATTTATTTGCAAAAAATTGGAAGTCTTCTCCAGTCATTGCTATGGTACATAGTGGATGCATCTTCACCACCCTTTGTTGTACCAGACCAGCTCCGCACATAAGCGGAGGCAGCACCAAGGAGAAGACGATGAGTAAGAGCAAAAAGATCCGTGTGTACGAGATGGCCGAGAGAATTGGGATTTCTTACAAGACATTTCGTGTATACGCTGGATCATTGGGCACAACAATTACATCTCCCCTCAAATCCTTTGAAGAAGACGAAGCGCTCTCGATGATCGAAGAGGTTACACGTTTGCACCATGAGCAAGCGGATGAGCCTGAAGTTCCTGTGAGCGAAAGTCCTCAACGTCGAACAGTCCACCCTGACGCGCAACTAGTTGCGACTCTTCCCAATATCCCTGTGCTGGAGGATCTTCTGTTGTCTAGAGAGAGTGAGGGGTCGAATATTGAGACCCCACATGACAGCAGAGCTTCGAAGAATCATTCTCGAAAGTCATGGCGGGGACAAAAAGGTCACGAGACGTTACTCACTCCCAAAAAACACATGCTTCGTCAAAAGAACGCTTAGTGGTCCTCTCGCGAAAAAGACATACAACATCGAGGTCGGACACAAGGCCCGACCCTACGGGGAAAATTCAACATCATGCTCATGCGCTTACTTCGCGAGAGGACCACTTAGTGGCACAATCACAAGATTTTCCCGCTCCTCATCCCTCTGTGTTGTTCTCTCCACATAGGTCTTAAAATCCCCTACATTTTCCGCTGATACAGAATTTTAAGAGAGAGCATTTCGTTTGGATCCACGAGGAGCAATCTTGGGCACAGGTTTCCTGTGTTCCTGAGTCGAGACAGCGCGTGGAGTTTGGCGTACAAACGCAGCAATTTCCGTTGATACAGCTGGCATTTGCACCACATTGTACGGCGCTTGTTTGCCAGGTCTTACAGCCTTGTGGGCTTTGAATGCAAGTTTGTCGCTCAGTCGCTGTGCAGCGATGGACATTGGGGGTCGAGCAGGCATTTGTGGTGGTACATTCGCATGTTTTGCTCACATTTGAGCAAAAACTTCCCTCTGAAGCTTTGCAGACTTCGAGGGTTTTCCACCCCGAACAGTCAGCCTCACATTGTTCGAGTGCGCCGCCAGCTCCACATCTTTTCTGTCCGGCTGTACATGTGCAGGCTTCACATGCCTGATTTTTGCAGACCTGTCCTGATGGGCAACCACAGTCAGTTGGGCACGTCAGGCAGTTTTCACTCGCGCTGGGTTCACAAATTTTGTTCCCACACAATGTGCCACAGATGCCATTTTTGCAGGCTTTGTTGGACGGGCAGGTTTTGAGATCCTGGTAGCTCTTGCAGTCGTTTGCACAAGACTGTACGGTGTTTCCGCTACACTTGAGGGCGCCAGGTTGACAGAGGCAGGCCTGACACTTTTTGTTTTCGCAGTATTCGGTGTTTCCGCAGCGACAGTCTTGGGGGCAGGAATCACAATTTTCGCCGGCGCTGCCGTTACAGATGCCATCACCACAGCTTGTCTTGCAGCTTCCATTTTCACAGACAGTGAGGGTTGGACATGCGCAATCTTTGGCACAAGAAGAGCAGTTTTCACCACCGCTTGCATCGCAGCTTCCGTCTCCACATTTGAATCGCTGCTCACAAGCGTTGTTTTTGCAAATCTCTCCCGTTTTGCACTGGCAGTCTTTGGCGCAAGAAGAGCAATTTTCTCCGCTTGCTTCGTCACATAGACCATCCCCACAGGGGTCAGGGACGACACATTTTTCTTGTTCGCAGACTTGACCTGAAGCGCACTTACAATCTTGTGGGCATGTCGTACAGTTTTCGCCACTGTCAGCGTCACATGTTGCATCACCGCAATGGTTGGCGCGTTTGCAAATGCCATTGTCACAGATCTGTTTGTTGGCACATCCACAATCTTGCGCGCACGTTTTGCAGTCTTCGCCTTTGGTTGTGTCGCACACACCATTTCCACAGTCTGAGCCCGTGGGGAGGGCACATCTGGAGGTGGTTGCATCGCAGATCTGTCCTGGAGAGCATTTGCAATCGTTGGGACAGCTCAAGCAGTTTTCTTGTTTTTCGGGAGAGCATTGGCCGTCTCCACAATCAGCAGAGAGTACACAAGAGGTCGTGGGGGCATCACATCGTTTTCCGATCGCGCAGAAGCAGTCAGCAGAGCAGGTGACACAGTTCTCATCGGCTTCGCAGGTGCCATTGCCACATTTGGATTGAAGATTGAGACAGGCAGCGTCTTTGCAACCTGCGCCTTTGCAATCTTGCGCGACTGTGCCTTTATATCCGCAAGAATCAAACCAGAAAAGCTGCCCACCTTCACACGCTTTTTTGGCTTGCGGTGTACACTCCGTTTTTTTGGCTGTGCATTTTCCTCGGATGTTGCAACTCTCTGTGGCCTTACAGTCGATATCAGAAGTACACTGGGTTTTGCACGTTCCATCGACGAGATCACAGAATGTTTCGATCTTGCAATCGGAGTCTGTGATACATGGAGCGTTACTTGTACAGCCGGGGAGGCTGAGCGCAAACATCGCGGAAAAGAAGAACATATACCGAAAAAAAAGCCATACTTTCTGCATTGTCTCGCCCTTGTTGTGGAGCCTATTTAGGGAACCGTACACACTTTTTCTGCGTTACAAGTCATGCCTTGTGGACAGCTACCTGTATCACATGGAAAAGAGCACACTTTGATATTGCGGGAGTTGGTGCTGAAGACGCGGCATTTCGATTGGCCTCCTGAAAGTTTTTCGCACTCAGCGTCAGTCTGGCATCGCAGGGTGCAAAATCCTTGACTGGCCTCATCCTGACGCCAGCAGCCGAGGTTTTGAGAGCCATCACAGTGGTTGCCTTCGGAGGGAGCGCAGATGTTGCCAAATGTGATCGAGCCTGTTTTGGGGTATTCGGGTAGGCAGAACTTATCATTACCGCCGATGTTGGCGCATTCGTGGGTTGTTAAGCTGTTGTACACACAGTCCGTTTGTGTGTTACATCCCGATTGCAAGCAAGCCCATTGTTGACCGGGAGTGGGAAGGCACTGGAAGCGTTTGTCAGCACAAGAAGTGGCCTGACCTTTGGTGCACGGCTCCAGGCAGATCTTGGGGCGATCTGGATAGTAGGTGACACAGAGTAAGCCTTCTTTGCAATTGACTGGTTGATTCGCCTTGGGATCACAGGTATCGCCTGCTCCTACACAGAGGAGTCCCTCATCGATGCGACCATCGCAGTTATCGTCTTTTCCGTTACATTCTTCAGCCTTGGGGATGCAGATACCGTCACCACCTCCACCATCGCCGCTTCCGCTACAGGCACCACTTTGGCAGGTTCCCCCTTGGCAGTCGCTGTCATTTTGACAACCTGGAACACATCGTTTGTTTCGGCAAACGAGGTTACCAAGACATTCATCGTTGACAAAGCAAGACCATCCATTGAGATTGGGAGGGTCGAAGATACAGCCGGCCTGAAGGCTCGAAAAAAAGAAGGCACTTATCAATACAAGCAGTGAGATGACTTTCCAGTGATTCTTGTGAGGCTGCTTTGGAGTCACGTTCTTTGGGAGCTCCCGGTGCATACAATTGGTCCTTTCGTCATGACTCGGGAAGAGTGCGCGTTTGTTCAACACATACGTGTTATGGTTGTTCCTCTTCGTAGAAACCATACAATCAACGCGTTATGATAATCGATCGAGAGGTTGGTTGGCAAGGTTTCGTTCATCAGGAGATGTGCGGTTTGTATCTACGATTCAAGAGACTGACATGTTGAGATGGTGCAAGACATGTCAAGACGATGACAAGGTGTGGAGATAGTTTTTTGGGTATGCATGGATATGTATTTTCGTTGTTTTTGATGAGGATTTTGCTCGAAAGTAAGGCGCCACTGCCGAAGTCATTCGACAAGCGCTTGAAGGATCTGGAGCCGAAGGTCAGGCAGTTGGCTGTCGCGCAGCTTCATTGCCATCGAAATCCTTTTGAGCAAGCGGCGTTGGAGAAGATGCTACGAGATCCTCATGTATATGTCCGGTGGCGTGCGGTCTCTGGTGCGATGTCATGTTCACCAAAGGAGGCGCTGCGGTTGCTCGGGAGAGCGATCAGGGACAAGCACCATTTGATACGAATGACCGCAATCGTAGGGATTGCAAGGTTTCGTGGGAAACGAGCGTATCGATTCTTGAGACGTGCTCTCAATGATCGACATCCCGCCGTGAGGACATATGCGATCGTGGGGCTCGTAAAGAGGGGATATCGTTTGGCCTTGCCTATGTTGCGTCAGGTGTTGCGGACGACCTCCGAAAAGAGAGCGCAAGAACCTTTGTACGCGTTGACTGCGATCGAAAATATGAAAGCCCAGCGCGCACTTCGTGTGATGGGTGTGGCCTTGCGATCGAGGTTACCTGCGATCAGGGAGCGGACAGTCTTGGCAATTGGACGTCTCGTTTGGGGACGGCGAAGGGAGCGGATCAGAGGGTTGCGTTTGCTCAAAAAGGTCAAACGAACATCGGCTTCGCGGCTGTGGTATCTGTCATTGTCTGTCCGTGCGTTGTTGTCGGAGAGAGCTGCTGTCAGGCGGTGTGAAATGCTTCTTCGAAGTGGTCCTGCTGGAGAGGTTGAAGTCCTGATCGCGTCACTTTTGAAGATACGGCTTCCTGGCGCGGCGTTGTTGATTCGGTGGGGGACGAGACATCCTGCGTTGCGGGTCCAGCTTGCAGCCCGCAAAGCGCTACGACACCTACAGTTGCGCTCGTGGATTCCAACTTCGCCATGATGAAATGATATAGATTTTTCAGTGGGTTGTGTGAGGGGGATGGCTTGTCATGAAAAAAGTTGGAATATTTGCCAGGGGGCATTGTGTTAGGATATGAGTAACGACCAATTTGAGGTGAAAACGCCATGCTTCGATTTTGGAAAAAGTCAAAAAAGAGTAAGTTTGAAGAGTTGACCATGCCCCATTTGGACGCGCTTTACAGTGCAGCTCTTCGAATGGCCAAAAATGAAAACGACGCCGAGGACCTTATCCAGGATACATACCTGAAAGCCTTTCGATTTTTTCATCGATTTGAGGAAGGCACCCACATTAAGGCTTGGCTCTTCAAGATTCTGACCAATACATTCATCAACCGCTACCGCAAACAACAACGTGATCGTGAGGTCTTGGAAGACTGGGATTGGGATCAAATTGCACCCCCTGAGCCCGGCTTTGATGCCTCCGAAAAGTCGATTCTCGATCGCTTTGTCAGTAAGCAAATTACCGAGGCGCTCGAACAAATCCCCGCTGATTTTCGTGTCGTTGTGATTCTCGCTGACTTGCAAGACTTCTCCTACAAAGAGATCGCCGAAATTGTCGAATGTCCCATCGGCACGGTGATGAGTCGTCTGTATCGCGGACGTCGTATGCTTCGTAAACTCCTCTATGAGTTTGGTGTCGAACAAGGTTACATCAAACGCAAAGAGGAACACGAAAACGCACAAAAAACGAGCGGTAAAAAGAGTGAACAAAAAGTCGCTCACTTGAATGACTATCGGCAGAATCGAGCAACACAAAAACAACTCAAAACCATCTGAGAAGGGACAGCGTCATGAATTGCTCAGAAGCCCATCGTTACCTTCACGCTTACATCGACGAAGAATTCGATGAGCGCGAATGTGTTGAAATTGAACATCATCTGTCTGTTTGTGAGTCTTGTCGCGATGAAGTCGCGTTTTATCGTGCGATGCGTCAAAGGGTGAAAAAGTGTGTACCACGTGAGGTCGCACCTATCCACCTCGAAGGACGCATTCGAAACGCGTTACGTCAAGAAGATATCCGCCCCATCCGTAGCTTTTCGATGTCTTTTGCAGCAGTCATGGCTGCGTTTGTGTTTGGTGGTGTGTCTTTGTGGCCCGGTTTTCTCAACGTCTTCTCACCCTCTGTTCCTGTGAAGGGTGCGTCGACAGGTGGCAACAACTCGCCACTGGCGACAAGCCCTCCCATCTCCACACAGCCTGTATTGTCCATCTCCGGCCAAGGAGGCATCCTCGTTCCCGCTGCATCCGGTCAGTCCATGGGTGAGGCTGCGTTTCGACGCAAACAGCTTGTGCAACGATGCCTTCGATGGAAACGACAAAAGCAAAAGTGGTTGCGAGCTGCGAGTTTCCCAACTGTAGGCCGGCGCCATCATGTCGCAGTGCCCAACGCTCAAAAGCTCCCGAAGTTGTTGCCAACCCAAGGGAAATGTGACGAAAAAGACCCTTTGTAACCGTTCAGGGGGTGGGCAAGAGAGAGGGAGGTAGTTCGTTGCGTCGGTGGGCTTGAATCGCCGCTGTTACGTACTCC
>MDTD01194221.1_pt1 | contig 29765 bp, 21 predicted proteins | sample 811221 | NCBI WGS metagenome assembly MDTD01 (sample SAMN05326646, study PRJNA326480) | marine metagenome | isolation source: seawater | place: Pacific Ocean: South West | collected 2011 | reverse complement strand
TCATCGATGATTTGAAACAGGGTATGTTTGCCAGGGATGTGGCCAAAAGTTTCATTCAGGCAGGGGTGCACGCCGATGACTATGTCGATGCCAGACCGGTGGTAAACGAGATCTTCTTTCGCCAGAAGCTGACACCTATAGATATCGGCAACCAGGTAAAAAGCTCCGGCTCCAAAAAGAGCGGCAGTATCATATCTATCTATAAGTTGGGCGAGGGCAAGCTAGCTTCCGGAGACATTATTATCATCGGGGATGGTGCCAATATCCCCAAGCTGCCACCGGAACATTCGGACTTGTACAAGTGTTTCACCGGCAGGAAAGACTCATTCCGTCAGAACTTCTCCAAGTCTTCACTGCTTCTGGAGAATACCTTGATCGATGGGAATAAGGTTTTGGTTATGACAATCGGTCCCCGGGACATAGCTCCTAAAACAGAGTTGGAGAACTTTGACTTTCACAACCTGCCTTTGTTTTTGCCCTGATCCTTTTTCTTACTCTTCATCATCATCTTCGGTGGTTTCTGTAACCCCGTCATTCTGCCAGATCTGGGGTGAAATCTCTTCCACTAAAGCGATGAGCCACTTCTTGCCGTCTTTCTTAATCAGGTCCATTCTCATATAACGCGGTCCCTGTTTAACCCAGAAGTCTGTCTTTACCAGGACCGATGCTTTGCCGGTATCTTTGTCGAAGTTCTCTATTTTTATTGCTTTCTTGGGCGCGTCATTGGGGTTGGCTATCAGGTTGTACTTCATTGACTCTTTGGCCCAGGTCTCGCTCAGTTTTTTGAAGTTATTGATTTGCCAGTCTTCGGTATAGAAATTCATCATCGCTTCGGCGTCTACCTCCGGCTTTGTCACCAGGGCAAACATGCTTTCAATCAGGTTGGTAATCTGCCGGAGGTCCTCGCTGGATGAACTTTCATCGATTACAGCCTCATCAAGAATGTTTTTGTCTCCGGAGCGATGGTACTTTACCTTCCAGAAGTCGCCTATGCCGGCACCAGAGGCGTTGGCTGCTCGGTCTTCCAGGTTGAAGTGCTCGGTATTTATCTTGATCAACTGACCCATACCTTCTTCATCTTCCGGGTCCACCATCCACAAATAAAGCTTCCCACCCTTCTTCTTGCCGGGCGGTTGATAATAGTAGGCGAGTCCTTGACCTTCGGTCTGCATCGAGAACATCGATGAGAGATTCATGGAATTGAAGAGGAATACCGCAAGGGCGCCAATCCCGGCCAGCACCAGCAATCCGACACCAATAACCACCGGAGAAGTTGGTTTCAGCCAGTCTATCTCTTTAAGTTTGTCGAGCGGATTGGGCTTAGAAGAGTCATCTTCTTTTTTCTTCTTCTTACCGATATCTTTCTGGGGCGCTTTGCTTCTTGCTGGCGGCGCCTGCGCCTTCTTTGATGGAGCACCGGAACTGCGCGTGGATTTTTGAGGGGGCTCTCCCTTCTTGACCGGTGCTTCGGTTTTGTCCCCTTTTACTTTGCCGGGACCGGGCGCTGCGGTACTCTTTTCCTGGGCTATCGCTTTGCTTGCCCGGGTAGATTTGACGCCGCCTTTTCTCTGGGGCGCGGCACCGAAAAGTTTCTCCTGTTCCATCAGTTTGGAGACGCCTTCCATGGCGTCCCTCAGTTCCTGCATGGACTGATATCTCTGCTCCGGTTTTTTAGCCAGGGCTTTGAGTACGACCCTTTCAAGGGCGTCCGGGATATTCAGGTCGGGGCGAACTTCTTTGAAGGGTTTGGGAGGTGTCGACATATGCATCTGCATGGTGTCGATGATGGACTGTCCCATCAGAGGAGGTTGACCGGTCAGGGCTTCATAGATCATCGCTCCCATCGAGTAGATGTCGGAACGCGCGTCAAGGGATTGAGCCATGCATTGTTCCGGACTCATATAGATGGGCGATCCGAAGACTTCTCCGGTCTGGGTGAGGTTTTGGGATTGTTTTCCAGACGAGGGCATCAGCTTGGCGATACCGAAATCCACCACTTTTACAAAATCTTTTTTGCCTTCAAAATCTATGAGCATGATGTTGCTGGACTTTAGATCCCGGTGAATAACGCCTTTTTGATGGGCATGCTCAAGGGCTTCGCAGGCTTGCATAAAAATTGGGATAACCCGTTTTACCGGGACATGCTTGTCCGCTTTTATGATCTCAGAAAGGCTCTCACCTTCGAGAAAGTCCATGACTAGATAAGGTTGTCCACTTGCCACGAAACCATAGTCATATACAGTGATTACATTCGGATGCTGGAGGTGAGAGGCGGCCTGGGCTTCCTGCTGAAATCTTTTGATACTAATCTGGTCTGAAACCAACTGGGGAAGTAGCACCTTAATCGCTACCGTCCGGTCCATAAGTTCATGGACACCGCGATAAACGGCACTCATGCCTCCGCGACCGACCTCCTCCACTACCTTGTAGCGGTCGTTGAGAATCTGACCAATAAGCTCGTCTTTTTTGGGGGTGAGGAGCATGGTTCGATCATTGGGGCAAACAACCAGGTCTGCCGGAAATTCTCCGTTGCAGGCAGGACATTTTTTGATCTTTTGTCCACCGGTTGTTTTTTGTGAGTCCACGATTAAACTGCTTCCGACCCGACTATACTCTGACTGAAATTTGATGAGATGCTCTTGGAGCCCCCCTGCATTCTCATTCCCGGCTGTCATCCTCTATAATCATTATCTACTTATTAAAGCTTCTATTTCTCTTGTGATTTTGCCGGTTTCGGCTGTTTGACCGGGGTAAGACGAGGATAGATGGACAGATAGATTATCAGAGACAGCATCAGATAAATGACCATTTGGTTAAAAACCCTGACAATGGATGCGCCAGGTTCCAGGCAGCAAAGCTTGGGGTCGTCAGGGTTGTAGAGTACCGGGATGGAGTTTCCCACGGCAAATTTTTTACCGAAATCTGCCGTCTCCATGCCCGTATAGACGCGCTTTTCCTGGAATTTAATCCTTTTGCCGAAGTACACCTGGGAGCCGACCATGTACATGTAAGAAAGAGAGTTCTCGAAGCCTGAGGCAGTGCCGACCTTATAGGGTTCGATATTTACCTCTTTAAGTGTGCCGTTGGTTTTTGACCAGTTAAAGGCCTGCATTCCGTGAATGTAAGGAGGTAGATCGCTTATCGAAAGAGCGGTCAGAACAAAGAGAACAAGACCAATGATTATTGGCTTGTGCAATCTGGCGGTTAGCTCATCAGGGTCGAATTTAGCCACGGTATTAGCGATATCAGCTTGAAAAGAATACTGTTCGGATATTTCAATCCAATATATAACTTTCCCTGAAGAGGCTAATTTAAAAAAACGCCGGAGGCAATTCTTATCAGACTTTTTAGACTTCCAAATGAGTCCTGAGCTGCCATAAATCAGGGAAGCAACGTTTCGTCAGGGTGGTGCGAAGATAGCCAACCCCTTCACTACCGCCGGTGCCTTGCTTGAATCCGATTATTCTCTCTACGACTGTGACGTGGTGGGTGCGCCAGAGACCTATAAGTTCATCCAAGTCGATTAAGAGTTCGGCAAGAGCGTTGAGATCATAGTATTTATCAGTTTCTTCATAGAGCTTTTTCAGCTCGTTTATACGGCTCAATCTCTTTTTCTCAAGGGTCTCTTCGTCATCACCCTCTTCATCTCTGGGAAGAGAGAAACCGTCACTTTCCAAAAGATCATAGAACAGCTCTCTTAGTGACCTTGAGTTATATCTTTCTACGAGCTTCTTGTAGGCTACTTCGTCCGCCTCAAAATGCTTGAGCATATGCTCGTTCCTGAGACCGGCCATGAATTCGACTTCCCTGAATTGACTGGATTGAAATCCACTGGCAGGGTTTAGATTGTGCCTGAATCCCAGGAAATCTTTTGGGGTCATTGTCTCCAATATATGTATTTGACCGACAAGTAGTCTCATTATCGCCACCACACGCTTCATGTAGAAGCTCGCCGATCTGACATTCTTTTGATTCATCATCTCGACAACGGTATCAAGCTCATGAAGAATCAGCTTGAACCAAAGTTCGTAAGCCTGGTGGATGATAATGAAAAGCGGCTCGTCATGGTGGGCCGGGTCGGACTGACAAATTTGAAGTTGCTTAAGCTCTTCTACCTTCAGGTAGTTATTGTAGGTAAGAGGGCTGTGTTCGCCACCGTATCTAGTGCAAGTGTCTTTCTCTTTGGTTTCGCTGTCCGCTTTGCCGGCCATTTTTATTTCTCTCCAGTCGTTGTCATTCCCGGAATTGAGATCAATTTAGAAAAGTCCGAATTTTTTCTTCTTTTTCTTTGAACTCTTCTTGTCCGGACCTTTGCCTTTTTTAAAATAGGTAGGAGTCATGCCCCCTCCCAGGGGCATCTCCGCATCCCAGTCTACCTTCTCTCCTTCCACGACTTTCAGGTATTTTTTCGGGTCGGATTTCTGATAGTAGTAGGCGAGGTTAGATTCTAGCAGAGCGTCTTTTGATTTATTCACCAGCGCTTTGAATTCCATCTCATAAGTTTCCATGATTATTCGCTCTGGCTCTACGCGGAAAACTTTGAAAGTGCAGGGATAGCAAGTGAGACCGGCGGAAGATATGTAATAGATTCCTCCTTCACTGCTCAACTTGTTAACGCCCACATGACCGCTTACGGATAGTTTTACATATGGTGATGAGGCAATCACCTCTCTTACCGCTCCCGCTTCCTCCAGCGCGTAGTTGGACCAGGGGGAGGCTCCGTCGTAGGGAGGCGGGGATAGAACCGGATGGTGGCTGAAGAGGATGGTGAACTTACCTATATTCTTGTTCAGATCGTCCTTCAACCAGGCTAGTTGTTTCTTTGACACGTAGCCACTCTTGGAATGTTGTCGGGATGTGTCCAGACCGACCAGATGGACGTTATGCTCAGGGTTGAAAGACCAATAAGGCGTATCAAAATCCATACCTTTGCCTTTCCAATCAAGACCGAATGTTCTCATCTTGTCTACATAGGCATCGCCTGATACATCACGATCTCCCAGGATGAAATTCCAGGGACAATGCAGATTTTGGACCACGTCTATGAATAAATTCCAGTTGTTATCATTTTTTCCGGGACCTTCAACCTGATCTCCTCCGAAAATGACAAAATCAAGTTTCAGGGCGTTGAGGTTTTTAATCGCCTCCTGAAGAAACAACTGACTCTCGTGGTAGAGGATATGGCTGTCTTTCATCTCATTTGTCAGATGGATGTCGGAGAGGAAAGCAAAAGAAAATGGCTTAATCGGTGTCAGCGAAGCCCGAGCCTCTCTGATACCAAATAAGGCGGTTGAGACCATGGAGAAGACAAAGGTTCTTCTAGTTATTCTCAAAATTCATTCGCTGATTCTTTACCGGGGAGCCGTCAATAACCTAACTAGAGATAGTGTATCTAATTTGCTCTAGTTTTGTTTCCTTTGCAGCGCTTGTAACTCCTCCAGTAAGTTGTCAACCGATTGATATCGCTTAGAAAGATCGGTGGCCGTGCATCTTCGAATAATTAAATATGAGGGGATGAGATCTTCGTGTATCACCGGCGGTGTCATAGAGTGGAGCTGTTTATTTATGTTCGACAGAGTCAGAGCCGCGCTTCCCTCTCAATCATCTGGTCAGCTTTCTTTTCAGTGGAGAAATAGCCTACTTCGGGGACCGACTACTTTTTTAGAGCAAAAATCATTTGTCTTTACTTCTTGATACCAGGTAGGCAGTAGACATGCTGTCGCAAGCTAAATAGCTGAGCACTTTCTCTGAACCGATTGAATGTGAGAGCCAGATTCTCACAGCCATAGTTGGTTTTGGCAAAACTGAGACCGGTCAAATCTGACCAGGCATGTTTGGTCTTGATCGAGAGTGAAGGCGACATCAGGGGTGGGAAAAACAACCCGTCCCTGGTTATGTATATCTCCTGGACGCTGGATAGGATATAGAGCGCAATGACAAAGAGTAAAACAAATAAAAGGATAAATAAAATCACCATAATCCTTAATGGATTAATCTGTCCGTTCTCTGCTTCGGCCAGTTGGAAGATCCTCCGTGAGTGTCGTTTATTTAACCATTCTATGCATTCCATTTTATGCATTCCATCGGAGCATCTTTAACCGGAGCAAGTCTCCACTATTCTTTCGGTTCATCTCAAAGATTTGCAATGCCTAAGATACTGAATCGACCATATGCTTGTATACTGGCTGTTTACTTACGGAACTTGCTGTTTTAATTTTTGAAAGGGGTTTTGAGATATGACCGCACAAGCCGTTGATGGCCTGGATATACAACAGATTAAAGAGTTAATACCTCACCGTTATCCATTTTTGCTTGTGGATAGAGTCTTGAGCGTGGAGCCAGGCGTTAAGGCAGCCGGATACAAGAACTTGACAGCCAACGAAGAGTTTTTCCAGGGGCACTTCCCATTCCGGGGCATTATGCCGGGGGTCTTGATGGTAGAAGCACTGGCTCAGCTGGCTTCAATCTGTATTTTGATGAAAGACGGTTACAAAGATTGTCTTGGTGTTTTCACCGGCATCGATGGATTCAAGTTCCGTACCATGGTTGAGCCTGGTGATCGCCTTGACCTGGAAGTTGAACTTCTCAGAATGAGAGGTCCCCTCGGCAAGCTCAGAGGTGTTGCCAAGGTGGATGGAAAGATAGCCGCTGAAGGAGAGATTTCATTCTCAATCCTCGATCAAGAGAAGGTTAAGAGCCTTAAAAATTAGAATCGATATTGTTTTTGTTGGTTATTAACGAGAAGGTGACTGTAGATGCCAATTCATCCGACCGCGATTATTAATGACGGTGCCAAAATTCACGAGAATGCCGATATAGGGCCTTATGCAGTAATCGGTCCAGACGTTGAGATTGGAGCCAGGACTAAAATAGGACCTCATGCTGTCATCGATGGTCACACCATCATCGGTGAAGATTGCCATATCTATACCGGTGTCACCGTCGGACTGGAACCCCAGGATCTCAGTTATAAAGGTGAGCCCACCGGAGTGAAGATGGGAGACCGTGTCACCGTTCGTGAGTATGCCACCATTCATAGAGCTACTAAAGAAGGATTCACCACAGTTGGTGACGACAGTTATTTAATGGCCTATGCGCACATTGCCCATAATTGTAAGGTCGGTAAAGGTGTGATCATGGCTAATGCATCCACCCTGGCCGGGTATGTGGAAGTCGGTGATCACACTGTGATGTCCGGATTCGTTATCATCCACCAGAATGTTCGTATAGGAAGGATGTGCATGCTCAGCGGTATGACCGGTAGCAGGGTGGACCTTCCTCCGTTCACCAATTTGGACGGAAGACCTGCCATGGTGCGTGGTATCAATGCTCTCGGCTTAAAGCGAAATAAATTTGCTCCGGATCTTCGCTCCGCCATTAAGGAAGCCTATCGCATCATATATAGAACCGGATTGAATAAGACAAATGCTCTGGCCAAAGTAGAGCAGGAGATTCAACCATTCGACGAAGTGAAAGAGATAGTCGAGTTCTTCAAATCCAGCAAGCGTGGTTGTGCCAACGCTCTCACCGATGAAGCCGGTGAAAACGGCGGAAAGCATACTAAAGAATATCAAACGATGAGCTAGTATGCTGGGAAGAGGTAGATTGAGCGTTCTTATAAACATTGACCTGATTGGTATCTCTAGTGGCATCTCAAGTTTCTGAAACAGCGTCAAAGGAGCCCGATGACAGCCCAAAGGGCTATGCGGCGGTTATCCGTAATCCTCAATTCATGAGTTTGTGGATCGCGCAGATTTTCTCGCAGTTTGCCGACCGAGCTGTTTTTGTTCTATTCGTGGCGGTGCTCACAACAGTACAGAACTCGACCATCGCAGGTCGGGAGGTCGGCGCTGCCCAGATGACAAGCTGGCTTTATGTGGCATTCACGATCCCGGCTATTCTCCTCAGCCCGGTGGCAGGGGTATATGTAGATCGCTGGTCTAACAAAGCAGTTCTGATCGTCTCCAACCTTCTCAGAGCAGCATTTGTCGCGCTAATTGCCACCGAATTCGTCAAGCATTCTCCGGTGGCTTCTTTTACCCTGGCTTTTGTAATCTCAATAGGCTCTCAGTTCTTCGCTCCGGCGGAGACCGCGTCTATTCCAAGATTGGTCAAAAAAGAGGATTTGCTCGCTGCTAATTCTCTTTTCTTCACCACCATGATGGTGGCCCTGGGCTTCGGATTCGCCATAGGGGACCCGATTATCTCCACCACCGGAATAGGAAAAGCTCCTTATGCGGTGGCTTTTGGATTTTTTATCGCAGCGGTGTTGCTGGTTGGGATCAGCGACAACAAGCCATCAAAAACAGAAAGAGAGCCCTGGTGGGAAGAGTTGCGTTTCGGAATCGCTTATATCGTTAATTCAAGAACCGTATTCCGAGCCATTATCAAAATTACTATCCTGTTCAGCACCATTATCACCCTCAATATCATTGCTGTGGGATTGGCGGAGCAGGTGCTTGAGTTGAAGCCCCAGCAATTCGGCTACATAGTCGCCGCAGCAGGACTCGGCATGGGTATTGGTAATTTTATAGTCGGCCAGTACTGTGCCCATATGAAACCTCCCATCCTTGCATTTACCGGTTTCTGTTTCCTCGGGCTTTTCATGAGTGTCCTGGGAAGCCTGGGATTTATTAAAGACAATTCAGCAATTCTTTTTGGAGTGGACCATTTCTCTTTTGCCGGCATGCTTATTGCCGTGCCCCTGGGAATTGCGGTTCTTATAGGTATCTCTTGCGGAATGGTCGCTGTCCCGACCTATGCAGCCTTGCAAGCCGCCGTCCCCGAAGACCTCCGGGGCAAAGTTTTCGGTGCCCAGAATACGGCAATGTCGGCCGCTTCAACTATCCCGGTTGTTCTGGCGGGGGTAGCTGCAGACAATCTGCCCGGTGGCGTCTCCACCACTCTATTAATAATTGGAATCCCGACTCTGTTAGCTGGAATTCATTACCTGCGTCTGGAATTTGCCTATCCCTCCCACGAGATAGAGGCGGAGGAGGAAGCCCGCCGCGCTGAAGCCGCCAACGACTCCAATAAATCCAACTAGTAAGATGCAGCCTTTGTTGAAATAGTTGAAAAGTGTTGGTTACCCTTAATGTAATAAACTTTATTATGGATAGAATATTTATGGGTAGCAGAGTAGAAACTTCAGAATTCCATGCGAAACAGAGTAATTCTTATCGGCTTGACTGTCCTGATCTGGGCAGGGCTTAAAACCATTGATCGGTTTGTCACCGGTCCGGAGCTAATATTTTTGCTCTGTGTCGCCCTGCTTCTGATGCTCACCCACAGTATTTGGCTATATTCCGCCCAGAGTGAATGGCACAGGAAAGCAAGGCGCTATCTCAGACGCAGATTGAAGAATGCGGTCAGAAAAATTCTTAGATCTCGCAGCCGAAGCAATAAGAGCGATGACGAAAAGAGTCGTATGGCACTGGTGGAAGCCCGGCTGGAAGCTGGTTCATGGAATCCCCAGGTAGACATATTTGTTTCGGCCAAAAACGAATCCAGCGCCATAGAGAACACCGTTCGTAATCTCTTCAAAATTGATTATGAGCCTTACATGGTCTGGGTTATAGATGATTGCTCCGATGATGATATGCCGGAAATTCTCGAGGGACTAAAAGTTGAATACGAGAATCTTCGGGTTATTAGGCGGGAGCCAGGTTCATACCCGGGTAAATCCGCGGCCTTGAATGACGCGCTGCCCCTCTCCAAAGGTGAGGTTATAGCCGTATTTGATGCCGATGCTTATGTGGATCCGGATTTCTTCAATCGTATGCTCCCTCTCTTAAAAGCAGAGAATGTCGGGGCTGTGCAAGCTCAAAAGAGAATTTACGAGCATCAAAAAGGTTTCCTGGTAGAGTGCCAGGCATCCGAATACGCTGTCGATACCTACTTCCAGGTAGGTAGAGATATTATCGGTGGCGCTGTGGAATTGCGGGGCAATGGTGAAATGATCAAGCGCCAGGCTCTTATAGACGTCGGCGGCTGGAACAATAAAACCCTCACCGACGATCTTGATCTGAGCATGAGGCTGCTTGTGAGCAACTGGGACATCAAGTTTTGCCCGGATGCCCATGTATTTGAAGAAGGGGTGACAAGCTTTTCAGCTTTGTTGCGTCAGAGAAGGCGCTGGGCGGAAGGAAGTATCCGTCGTTATTTAGACTATATTTTTCCGCTCAACTCTCCGACCCGGCTATCTCTCGTTGAGCGCATAGATACTTTGGCATTTACTGTTTACTTTGTGGTACCGGCATTAATGCTGCTCGAACTCAGTTCGGAAATTGTCAGATTCTCAACCGGTGTCCCTACATACGGTAGCTTTTTAGCTCTGATAGCAATTGCTGTTTTCTGGATATCCCAGGTCAATTTCTTTGTCTCTATACGCATCTACAGGAAGCTTCCTTTCTGGAGAGCGCTCTTCCATAGCATCGCCGTTATCGTCTATGTGTACGCTCACTGGGTGCCCTGTATCGTCATCTCATTCGGTCAGATACTCTTCGGTAAGAAAGCATCTACCTGGCATAGAACCGAGCATATCGGTCATACAACCCCGAACTGAGAACCTTGTGTTAAGCAGGGACCTATAAATTTTCCTTTTCTGATAAAGAATCCGGTCGATTCGCCGCTCAGCAAAAGTTTTTTCAAAATTGAATTTCAACAAATTCGCCAATGAATTTGTTCAGTCTTCTGTGAAAGCGCATATGGTGCTGATTTCGGCATGATTGAGCGATGCCACCAGATATGCAGTCTTCTTCAGTGGCACTTCGCAAACCTCCTCTTGCCAACTTCAATAAGGGATAGTCAAGAGAATCCGCTTGCTATCATGACATTCAAACGTATGTGCTTCCAAGATGGGTTGGATATATCCCTTGAAAAGCGGTTTCCAAGAAAACAAACTTTTTACAAGTGACAACATACGTGGAATGGCAGGTAGAATCAGTGTTTGAACTTTTCTACTACAAAAATCAACATATTGGTTATAGACCAATATTTGAAAATGGGTACAATTGTGGTTGTCTGGGGCCGGGTGGTCTTGGACATTGGTCGATTGGTTACTAGAAGATGGAGAAGCGCATGCTTAAAAAATTAGCGTCCTCTTTCCTTATCGCCACCGCTATGGTTGGCACAATGGCCGCTCCGTCCCACGCTGATGAAGACACCTTCAGACAGATCGTTTTTCTGCCTGTAAGACTTGTCGGATCCAGCGTAGGCACTGTCGTTGGCGTACCCCTGGGTATGGTCAAGGATGGTACCAGGGGTTCCATTATGGCTACCAAATGGGTTGCCGATAAGTTAGGAGATGAAGATGGTACACCTCATCAAGTAGTCGGCGGAATCGTCGGCGGACCTTGGGGTCTTGTTGGTGGTGGTGCATACGGTGTATTTGATGGCGGTTGGCACGGAATGAAAACTGGTTTCGAACAGCCTTTCAGCAAAGACGCCTTTACTTTCAAAGATGAATAATCACAGAAAGTTAGCATCGGACTAATTATGGTTGTATTACGAGAGGGTGGTTGCTAAGCTACCATCCTCGAGGGCCAAAATTGGAGAAACAATGAAAAAGAAGTTATTAGCACTGATGACAGCAGGTTTGTTGTCCGCCAGCATTTCTGCACCTGCTATGGCAGATGACAGCACTCCTCTAGGTGCTGTTGGCAGCTTGCTCGGTTCAACGACAGCTACCATCGTAGATGTTCCGGAAGGTATCCTCTACCACTCACTTTACAACTGCCCGCTCAAGACTACACAGTACTTGGTCGAAGCTTTTGGTGGTGGTACGACCGGCGGAGCAAGATTTGATCAATTGGTAGTAAGTTCTATCATTGGTATTCCCACCGGATTTCTCTGGGGAATTCCTTACGGCGCCATCAGAGGTGGCACCCACGGTATGACCACTGGTTGGGAAAAACCTTTCAGCACTGAATCCTATATTGTTCTTGAAGAAGACTAGTACACACCTGCGTTTTCGCTAAGGAAGAGCCAATTCTTGGCATAACCGGGACATCACTGGAAAGTGGGGGAAAAATGAAAAATAAGACTCTTGGTCGAATAGTCCTCTCAATGGCTATGATGGCATCTGCCACAGCGCCTGCGATGGCACTCGACTACGAAGCAAAGCCTATTATGTGGTTATTGCAAGCACCGATGAGAACCGCGGGTGCGCTGTCCGGAGCTTTAGTATCCGGTGGAGTTAGCGGTCCTATTGATGATGGATATCACTGGTTCCTGAAAGGAACTCAGCATGTGGCTGGTAAGTTTGGCGACGAAGAAGGCGCTGGACAAATCGCTGCTGCCGTTCCGATCGGTGGTTCCACAGGAATGGTACTTGGTGGCGCCCATGGCGTTTACCGTGGATTCTTCCATGGATTTAAAAAAGGTTGGGAAAAGCCATTTAGTCGCTGGTCCTATATCACCATGGAAGAGAAGTAACCCACATTAATAAGCGTAATTTCTAGGAAGAATGGTGAAATTAAATGCATAAGAAGCTGTTAACATCACTCATTGCAGCAGGAATGCTCCTTTCAATGGCGGCGCCAAGCTTTGCTTATCCCGAGCGACCTGAGTCTGCAAGAGTTTATTACGAACTTTGGTATTTCCCAATGCGTGTACTTAGTATGATCACTACCACAGCATGGGACATCCCAACGGCAACATTCCAGGATTCTGTAAAAGGAACCATTGGTGGAGCTAAAATGGTAGCTCGTAACCTGGGTAACGAAGACGGGCCTTATGAACTCGTCGCAGGTTCTCTGGTAGGTGCCCCCATCGGTATGGTCGCAGGTGCCCTATACGGCGTTGGCCACGGCACAACCTACGGCATACACCATGGGTTTGTCGGATATCCTAGCCCACATAGTGGAAGCCATAGCATGATCTTCCAGGGCAAAGGATTTGTTGTTCCCTACGACGACAACTACTAGGTCCTGACCGTCCTGGAGTAAAACCCAGAGAAATTTGGCTCTTTCTTTTGAGTAAGTGTGGTCGTAATGGTCACACTTACTCAACGGCGTATGGAATCTCCACATAGTGAGGGATTCTGCCGAAAAGAGGAGTTATTTCCCGCCAGTTCGGGAATATCAAAATTGATACCTTAATGATCTAATTAATGGTTTCGTTGGCGTAGATTTGATGGCTGTAAGCCAGGGTAGCTTGGGCATCTATGGAGATTGCAAGAGAGAGAAGGGCTGGACCTAAGCGGATTGGAGAGCTTCTGGTAGCTGCCGGCGTTATTCGGCAGGAAGTTTTGATGGAAGCCCTGCAAGTAGCGAAGAAGTCGAGCACCCCGGTTGGTCGTGTTTTGATGACCATCGGAGAGCTCAGCGAGCGTGACTTGTTGGCCGCCATTGAAGTTCAGTCTATGATCCGCGATAACCTCATCTCTGCTGAGTTTGGGGTGAGGGTATTAAACGTCTGTATCAAAGGACGCCTCAATCTGGATGATGCTTTCAGACGTCTTGGCTATCAACCTCCGGAAGCAAGGGATATGGTGCCTTCCGGGGAGTTGGGCAACCTGCTTATGGACGCCGGTCTGGTCAGCAAAGAAGTACTGGATCAATGTCTCAGGCAGAGCGAGGAGAATAATCTTCCCCTCGGTCGATGTCTTGTTCTGGCCCGAGCAATTTCATCCCATATTCTTGCCAACGCCCTCACTGCCCAGGTGCTCGTCCGCGACGGCAAGGTCAGCTATGAGCAAGCCGTGGCCGGTCTGGCCCAGGCCAAACAGAAGCACCAGTCCATCGAAAAGTCTCTTTCGGAGACAGGCAATTTCTCGATGCCGGAGGCTAAATTAAAGGTCGGAGAATTGCTCTCCCAGGCCGGTCTGGTGAGTGAGTCAGACAAAGTTTCTGCTATTGAGAAAGGTCTGGTGGAGAATCAACCTGTGGGACAGGTTCTGGTACAGTCCGGAATGATCTCACCATCGGCCCTTGATGAAAGTCTTAAGCTGCAAAAGCTTGTAAATGACGGACAGCTGAATACCTTACAGGCCTCAGAAATTCTCAGGCAGGCTAACACCCGGGGCGTACCTGTGGAAGTGGTCATGAATGAGAAGACCCACAAAGCCGAAGAGATCAAGGCTGTAAATGACGTGCTGCATTTGATTATCAAATCCAGGCTGCTTGAACCCGATGAGCTGAGCAGGGCGGAAGTTACCGCCGGACAACTGCAAATATCCATCGGCGAAGTAATTCTATCCAAAGACCTTGTGGACAAGAAGCTGCTTGATTCGATAATGCAAGGCCAAAAACTCGTTGAGAAGAGCATTATTTCAGAACCCCACCTTGTGAAAGTTTTGCAGGCTTGCAAACGAACCGGTATGGCATTCAGCGACGCCCTTGAGTCCACTCCGCCGGATTTTGTTGTGGAGGAAGAGACTACCGCTGTGGAAGAGCCCGAGCCCCAGGAGAACGGTAAGGGATTTCTCGGTGGACTGTTCGGTAAATTTAAGCGCTAGGTCGACAATCTCCTGGCACTGTCCGTGGTGGTTGGAGATTGAAATTTTTGTTCTCTTCTAAGCTCTATATTTGGTTCTTAAAACTTTTAGCTAGAACTTCTATGTCCTGGCATCGCCGGTCTTGGAGCAGGCTTACAGCAATCCGTGCTGCATTGATCTTCCACAAGACCGAGATCTCCCATATACAAAGGCTCTTTGCCTTCGGACTTCTCTAAAATCAATTCTCTAATTCCGGCGACGAAAAGGGGATGGGTACCGACTGTTTTAGCTCTCACATACTTGATGTTCAGCTCTTCCGCAAGTGTCCTGGCTTCGGTATCAAGGTCATAGATTACTTCCATGTGGTCACTGATAAAGCCCACTGGCAAAACAATTATGTTGACTATTCCTTCTTCTTTCAGGCTTTTCATTCGATCTAAGATATCCGGCTCCAACCAGGGTTGATTAGGGGGACCGGAACGGCTCTGATAGACAAGCTCATAGCTATCCACCCCCGCTTGCCCTGCAATAAGCGATGCTGTCTCTTGTAGTTGCTCCACGTAACGGCAGCGCTCGGACATGGATTCAGGAATACTATGGGCAGAAAAGAGAACCCTCAGGTTCTCCACTTCGCTCTTGGAGAAATTACCAAGAGCCTCTTTGAGATGCTCTCTGTTGGCTCCCAGAAAGCCTGGATGGTTGAAATAGAGTCTTATCTTCTCAAGCGATAAAGCGCTGTCGCCCAGGGGCTTCAGCGCTTCTTCCACATTTTCTCTGTACTGCCTGCAACTGGAGTAAGAGCCATAGGCCGCGGTGACGAAATAAAGGGCATTTTCAATGCCATCGTCGACCATCTGCTTAAGGGTATCTTCCAGCATGGGGTGCCAATTGCGATTGCCCCAGTAGATAGGAAGATCCGGTCCTTCTTCTTTCAGGACAGTTTCCAGAGCTGTTATCAGTTCGCGCACTTGCTGATTGATGGGGCTTATGCCACCAAACTGTTCATAGTGTTTTGCCACCGCCAGCATTCTCTCTTCCGGAACGTTTTTTCCCCGGAGCACATTCTTCAGGAATGGGATTACATCTTCCATTCCTTCCGGACCGCCAAAAGATACAACTAGGAGTGCGTCGAACTGTTTTTTCACTTATTTAATTGATGTCGATTGCAATAAGGCTTAGTCGGCACCTTCATACCAGATTTCTTCTTGCCAGCTGTCGGTTTTGCAGGCGAAGGCGTCTTTGAGTTCTGTATTGAAGTATGCAGTGTCCATGATTCAACCTTTTACTCTTTGAGATTTTTTTGTGGATGGATGATTCGACGCTTCCATATCGGAAGCACAATGCCAATTATTGTGCAATTTCAGGAGAGGTCAAGTTAAAAGGGCATGCAAATCTTAGAAAAGAGCAATATTTCCGAGGTGTTTATCGTGAAATTGAAACTGTTTGCGGTGTCATATATGGTATTGCTCTTTAAGAGATCCAAGCTACGAAAGCACCACCTCCACGGGGACATAGCTCTCCCGTGTCAGACCAGGAACGGGTCTTAAGGTTTCGTCACCGAAAGAAGCAAAAGATTGCGAAAATATGAACTTTGTTATCTGAATGTTTACTGTTGTGACAGTCAGGATAAATTGTGGTGCCTGATTCAGAATTCAAATTCAGTGCACCTTTTTAGTTTGACCTTCCCAGGAAATATCGCGCAATTGCTTCTTATAGATTTTGCCGCTACCTGTTTTCGGCAACTCCTCGACGAATTCAATCTCTTTTGGTGCCTTGTAGCCAGCTAGTTTTTGTTTGACGAAATCGATCAGCTCTTGTTGGCTTACAGCTCCAGCATCCTTCAATTTGACAAAGGCTTTGATCAACTCGCCCCATTTTTCGTGGGGAACGCCTATAACCGCGCACTCTACTACTGAAGGATGATCATAAAGTACATGTTCGACCTCAGTGGAATAGACATTCTCTCCGCCGGTGATAATCATGTCTTTCTTTCGGTCGACGATGTTTATATAACCGGCTTCGTCAATGACAGCCAGGTCTCCGGTGTGAATCCAGCCGTTCTTTATGGTCATGGCCGTTATCTCAGGTTGCTTCCAGTAGCCTCTAGTCACATTGGGACCGCGGGCGATTATCTCCCCAACCTGTTCATTGTTCCGGGCTACGGGGTTGCCTTCTTCATCCACCACTTTGACTTCACAACCGATCACAGGTCTTCCGGTCTTGGCTTTGATCTCGTGAAGAATTCTTCCTGGTTTGCTCTGGTCGGCGGGATAAGGGACCGAGACTGTTAGAAATGGGCTGGTTTCCGTCATTCCATAAAATTGAACAAAATCACACTGAAAAATGTCGTTGACCTGTCTAACCATATCCGGTGCCACAGGCGATCCTGCCGTCATGATTGTTCTCAGGCTACTATATGAATACTCCCAGGTATTTCCCGCATTTATAAGCGCTCCTAGCATTGTGGGAACAAGAGCGGTTCTTGTCACCGACTCTCGCTCTATCAGCTTCATCACACTTTCAGCATTGAAATAGGGTAAGAAAGTATGTTTGCCACCCAGCCATGTGATGGACCAGACCGACCAGGCATCGACCAAATGAAACATCGGTGCTATATGGGCCCAAACATCAGAACCGTCCAGATTAAGATCGGCTATGGCGGTCAGGGCGTTTGAGGCAACATTGAGATGGGTCAACATCACCCCTTTTGAGCTGCCTGTTGTGCCGCTTGTGTAATAGAGTTGAGCCAGGTCCTCGGGATCGCATTCTATGTCAGGCAGGCTTGCGCCCCACTTGCTCAATACGGCCGGTTCATACTTCAGGGAGCCGGCTGGCTCAAGCTCTTGCACTGAGCCCAGCCACAGTACCTGGATCTCTTTTGCTCTTGCTCCCAACTCTTCCAACGCTTCCAGGGCTATGGATTTAAAATCGCTGTGGGCCACAAGTACCCTGGCTTCGGAATCTTGGAGAATTGCTTTTATCTCTGAAGGATTGAGTCTATAGTTCAGGGGATTGAGCACGGTGCGGCTGAATGCGCAGCCGTAATATAGTTCAAGATATTCATAGCAGTTCGGCGCCAGGCAGGCTACAACATCGCCTTTTTTAAGACCGAGGGAATTGAAAAACTCAACCAGTGAACCGACTCTCTGGCCAAGTTCACGATAAGTAAGCTTTCGTTTGTCATCGCTAACTGCTTCTCTATCCGGAAAGAGGGAGATTGCTCTTAGTAGCGAGGTATTCAGGTTCATTACTGCCCTTCCTATTATGTTCTCTGCTTTTGGCGGCAACAATTTTAATTGACCGGGACTTCTGCTGCCAGGGTGCCTGGATGATGCAAAGAGCCCAGTTTTCAATCAGGTTTTGACAGAGATTAACGCCTTCTGGAAGCGGAATGGCTGCCAAGTGATTAACCGCACTCTTAGAATTTCATGATCGTTTCCTTATCTATATACGTTTGCTGGTATTCTTGAAGACGATTTGGAGGTCAGTCCTTGACGACCGACCTTCCCGAAGAGTTCTTTGAAACCTCGTTTCAGGGTGCTTTTCAATTAACAACTTTTAGTTTTGAAACAGGGTGAAGAAATAATGGGTCAAGTAATCGATAAGACTTATAACGGCTTGAAAGTTCCCCAGGGTGAAAAGATCACCTTTAAGGACGGCAAGCCAATTACTCCCGACCATCCCATCATTCCTTTTATCGAAGGAGATGGAATTGGCCGTGACATTTGGAAAGCGAGCAAACGTGTTTTTGACGCTGCGGTGGAGAAAGCTTACGGCGACAATAAGAAAGTTGCCTGGTATGAAGTGTTTGCCGGCGAGAAAGCTCATGACGAGTTCAAAGAGTGGCTGCCTAAAGACACACTGGATGCCCTGAAAGAGTTCGGCGTTGGAATCAAAGGTCCTCTGACAACACCTGTTGGCGGTGGAATCAGAAGCCTTAACGTCAGTCTTCGCCAAATTTTTGATCTTTACGCATGCGTAAGACCTGTGCGTTACTTCAAAGGGGTACCATCACCGGTAGTGGCTCCTGAGAAACTTGACGTTGTAATCTTCCGTGAGAATACTGAAGATGTGTATTCCGGAATCGAGTTTCCTTCCGGTTCGCCTGAAGTGAAAAAGCTTATCGAAGTTATCGAAAGCATGGCAGAAGACAAAAAGATCAGACCTGACTCCGGTATCGGCATCAAGCCTATATCTAAAACCGGCTCCCAGCGCCTAGTGAGACGTGCTGTTGAATACGCTATTCAGCGCGGAAAAGAGTCCGTCACTCTAGTGCACAAAGGCAACATCATGAAGTTCACCGAAGGTGCTTTTCGTGACTGGGGCTATGAGCTGGCTGAAGAAGAGTTCGCCGCCAAAACCATCTCCGAAGAGAAGCTCTGGGATGACCACAACGGCAAAGCTCCCGAAGGCAAAATCGTAATCAAAGATAGAATCGCTGACTCCATGTTCCAGCAAGTGCTGACCAGACCGAATGAATATTCCGTTCTTGCCACCACTAATCTGAACGGCGACTATCTCTCCGATGCCTGTGCCGCTCAAGTTGGTGGTCTGGGAATCGCTCCCGGAGCCAATATCGGTGACAATTGCGCAATCTTTGAAGCTACCCACGGAACCGCTCCCAAGTACGCAGACAAAGATGTGATCAATCCTGGTTCGGTGATTCTTTCCGGAGCTCTCATGTTCGAGTACCTCGGTTGGACAGAAGCCACCGACCTCATTCATGATGCTTTCGGTAAGACCATTCTCGAGAAAGTCGTAACCTACGATCTTGAGCGTCTTATGGATGGAGCTAAGAAGGTCAAAACCAGCGAATTCGCTGATCAGATAATCAAGAACATGGGCTAATTTCCCATCCAATTGATTTACTGGCGGGTCACCTTATATGGTGACCCGCTTTCTATTTGTTTAGCCGCCACTGACTACGCCAAGTTCTTGAAGGGCGTCGTCCACACTAATACTTGACTGTTGGCTGTAGTTGAAAGCGATGAAAGCCTGCTCGGTATCGAGAATTCCTTCTCTGATTAGAGAATAGCAACGGAGAGCAGATTTCAATGTGGATTCGTCGATCACTCCAGCTAAAAGTAGCATTCGTCCAAGAATATGGGGATTCTCGACACCCACGTCGATAGCTCGTTTGATATCCGATTCGCTCACCACACCGACAAGGGACATGAACTGCCTCAAGGAGACGGAGATATCGGCGGGCTCTTTCTTAAGCTCTCTAGTAGGTGGTGGTGCTTGTTTGACCGGCTCTTTTTTACCACCATAGTGATGAATCTCAGTGAGACGACTGGCAGCCCAAATTGGATTGGCTTCTCCTTTGGCCACCAGCTCCTGCAGTTCCAGGGCAGATTCGAGTACGTCTTTAGGAATATATTGCAGCTCTATCAAAACCTGCCCTATGGGTTTCTGGTTGAGAAGACCGATCTCGATGGCGTACATGAGGTCGTTTTCAGTCATCAACCCGGCAAGCACAAGCAGTTCACCCAATCGAATGGTATGTCTGACAGGTAGTCGATAATAACCGCTTTCGATGAGGGGTAGTTCCACGGCGATCTGCCGTTGCCTGGCAGCCTTTAACCCGCGAACAGCCTGCTCTTTGGTTACTTTATTGTCTCTCACCAGTATCTGGGCGTTGAGGGCTGAAGAGAGAAGAGATTCAGTGAGAACACCGTTTAACACCAGTATCCTTCCAAAAGGAACACCTGAACTTTTGCTCTTTAGAAGAGAGTCTTCAAGCTGGTCCTGGGTGACAAAACCTGCCAGTTGAAGCAGCTCTCCCAGCTTATTAGACCCGGATGATTCAGGGCGATGCCAGCCCACCTTTTTCACGGCTTCGTCAAAGGAGATATTCGCTCCCACCATACAAGCAGCAATCCGCTTGGCCGTGGTTATATCAAGAAGTTCGTCTTTGAGTAGAGACTGTAGTTGAACAGTGGCCTGGAGGTTTCTCTCCGATACTATGCCGTACATGACCAGTACTCGCCCTACCGGTAGTCCCAACTCCTGGGCTACCTGAAGAGCCTGTTCCAATTGCATGCGAGTGACCATATTGAGATCGATCAGAACCTGACCCAGTCGCAGGTCTGATTTGTCCGATTGCTCTCTGGTTTGTTTGATATGGCTTCCGGTCATGCGTTTCGCTCGAGTCTCCTTCCTTAATTTGTGCCCATTTCGAGAATATATTTCTCTAGTTAGATATATAGAGACTTATAATTCCTGTTTCTTTGAGCTTTTGAATCTCCTTTTCTGAATACCCGCTTTCTAAAAGGCGGCTATAACTCTGGTCCGAGTTCTGGACGCAGAATCGATCTCTGGAAGAATCCCTGAGCGCTTTACTGATAGGAAATGTCACCTGGGGAATCGTTCCAAGGGCAGGATGCTCGAGGGTGTGGAGCATATCTCTGGAATCCAGAGGGAATTTTTCCAGCGCTTCGGTGATGGTATTGACCGGAGAGACGCAACAATTTGAATCGGCGAAAAGTTCTCGCCATTGGGCCAGGCTTTTCTTTGCTATTTCGGCAGCCAGTTCTTCGGTTAACTCATCATCCGATAGATCGCTGTTGAGAAGATCCAGGCGACATATTATTGTCAAAAACTCTTTGTGAAACGCCGGCTCCAGAGATGCGACAGCAAGGAATCTGTCGTCTGAAGTTCGATAGACATTGTAGTTGTGAAGTTCCCGAGGGTAGGCGAAGCCCCCCTCCAGCGGTTCCTTTTCCGTGTAGAGAGCCATAGATGATAGAACATTCAAGCTGGAAAGAGCAGAATCAAGCATGGCAATGTCCAGATATTGCCCTGAACCCGTTCTGTCTCGCTGATAGATTGCGCTCAAAATTGAGATTACAGCAAGCATTCCCGACATGTAATCTGAAATAGGAATGGGAGGCAGAATTGGGCGTTCTCCATTCCTGCGGCTGAGATTTAAAATGCCTGACTCGGCGATAAGGTTAAGATCATGGGCTGCCCGGTGTCTGTCTTCTGACTCCTGTCCGTATCCTGAGATAGAGCAATAGATAAGCCTGTCGTTCAGCTCTTTCGTCTTTTCATAGTCCAGGCCCAGCCTCTCCATTACCCCTGGTCTGAAGTTCTCCAGTAGAATATCCGCTCCTTTGATCAAGCGCTCGACCACCTCTTTGCCTTTTGGTTCTTTCAAATTAACCGTAAGACTGGATTTTCGTTTATGCAAAACCCAGAAATAGAGACTTTCTCCCTCCACTATCGGAGGAAGTTTGTGGGAAAGACTGGCTTTGTTAGGAGCGTCAATATGTATTATGTCGGTGCCCAGGTCGGACAGGAGAGCGGCGCTAATCTGACCTGGCAAAAGATGAGTGAAATCGAGGACTTTCAGTCCTTTCAAAGGAGATTCCATTGGCTAGACTCAAGTTGGGAGTAGAAGGTGAGTATTTTAGCTCATGGAGCGTCGATGATTCAGGGCTTTTGGCAGAGCTTTTGATTATTCAGAACGATTTACCTGGTCAGGAAAGCTTGCTGAAATAGGTCTCCAGTTTGTCGCTGTTTTTTGAACGAAATCTTTGATTGGCGAGGAGGCTCTCGAGCATTTGTCGAACAGATCTATTGCCTCCTTTAGTGCCGCTATTGTTGTTGCTCTTGTCGCCGACAGAATCTGATTGGGCGCTGAAAAAATTGACTATATCCGATACCGTATCGTCCCTGTCAAGATGCATGAGTTGAGAACACATTTTCCTTACCGAGATTGGAGGATAGTGGGAGTTTATATGGGAAAAATTCTCTTTGATGAAGGCCCAGGCAAGGTCTGAATTGAAGGCCGAGTTGAGAATGCGTGATATCAAAAATGGTGCATCCTGCGACCTGATGGTGCTGTCCAGGCAATGGGTCAGGGTCCTTTCAACCAGAGACCGATTTTGAAATTGGGCCAGGGCATAGGTGAATCGGCTGGATTCCTGGGGAGATTCCGCAGAGGCGGCGAGGGAAAGGAAATTTTCGTATAGTTCCTCATCACCATTGCTGGCCACCAGTTTCACCAGCTCGGCCTTCAATTCTGGATCCAGGGAAATCTCCGAGGATAGGACTTTGTTGTAGAGTATCCTTGCCTGTTCTCTGGTATGGGAATCTTCAGCTAGATTGCCATTGATGCTCAGGGTGACCGCACGTAGCTCTTTATCTACCTGGGTGTCTTCCTCCCTTGTGGTTAGACCTAACTCATTCAGGTTGACTCTCGTCAACTCCCTGGCATAGTTTTTAAAGCCCGATATAGAATCCTGGGAATCTAGAAGTCTTCGCAATTGCGAACACACCGACTGGATAAACAGCCAGATTTGGGGTTCCGTATCATGCTGGTAATGACGCAAAAACTCCAGAAAAATGGTGACTTCGTATTCATCGGCAAGGCAAGCCATCCAAAGGTCGTTAACCAGGTTGAAGCGTTCAATATGAGATACATGACTGAAAAGTTTATTCTCCAGCTCATGGTAAATTTCTGGGGAATAGACTACCCTGTAGAATCCCGCTCCATCGGCATTAAGCATAAAATGATCGAGGTCCGTCGGGATGTAAATCCGCTCCTTTTCTTTCGAAATAGTCTGATACTTGTTCCTGACATTTCCTTCTCTGTAGGTTCTCAAAAAGAGCGGAATACGCCACTTGGTTATAGTGTTGTGGGCGGTATCACTATGAACACAATCCGAATTACTACTTGCTCCCCCTGCCATTGAGTTTCGTTCTCCGGAGTCACTTCCTGAGTCACTACTAAATAGCAAAAATCTTTTCTGCTCGATCTCTAGAAAAGGCGATGGGCCACTGCGGTTCACTTTAAGAATCGGATGACCATCCTGGAAAACCCAGTCATGCATCAACTCTGATACCGGATGAGATACTGCTGCCTGCGAGCAAGCTTCTGCCAGTGCATCCCATAAACAGTGAGTATCCGTACTCTTTCCCTGGTATCTTTCAAGATAAATTTCGCAACCGCGTCGAAATGTATCGGCACCAATTAGTTCATGCAACTGATAAAGGACTGAGCAACCCTTGTTGTAAGAGATCATATCGAACATTTCGGTGGCTTCATCGGGATGGCCGACTGAGGACTCAATAGGATGCGTGCTCTCCAGAGAATCCAGGGACATCGCCGCCAGTCTTGTTGTGGCAAAGGAGGTCCATACGTGCCATTCAGGCTTCCAACTGTCCAGGCAAAGATTGGCCATGAAAGTTGCAAAAGATTCTTTCAACCACAATCCATTCCACCAATTCATGGTTACCAGATTGCCGAACCACATATGAGCAAGTTCATGCATGACAATCTCGGCCACTCTGACGAGACTTGATCTTGTGGTGTCCTCCGGATTTATGAGCAGAGCGTCTTCCCTGAAAGTTATACAAGCCATATTCTCCATGGCGCCGATGGGAAAGTCGGGGAGGGCAATCAGATCAATTTTGTCGCCTGGATACTTGATGGCGAAATAGTCCTCATAGAAATTAATCGCAAAAGCAGCCGCGCCCAGGGCGAATTCCGAGAGTTTTCGTCTCTTCTTCTCTTCGGTTACTTTCGACCAGACTCGAATTTCAACGCCGTTGACGAAAACAGGATCGGATGAATGAATCGGTCCCAGAACGAAGGCTACTAGATAAGCGGAAATTGCGACTGTGGAATCAAAAGAGAAAGTTCTTAAATTGCCGCGTCTATCTTCATCTAAACTCTCTAGATACTTAGTGAAATACTCTGCTTCTTTTACTCTGTCGTCCCCTGTCGGCTGATTGCCGACCAATAACTTACCGTTGGATAGGCAATTCAGATTCTTGTCAGCGAGTACGGAAATCAAAAACGGTGTCTTATATGATGGCTCGTCAAAACAAGGAAAAACTGAACGAGCATGTACCGGCTCGAAATGAGTGGTCAGCAACTGGCATGCGACATCCTTCTCGTCCTTCCAGCTACTTTTATAGAGTCCCAAAAGTTGATCATCAATTTCTCCCTGGTACTCGATGGAGAGCTGCCATGCGCCTGCTCCGAATCGACCGTTGAAGTGGATTCTGGCAATCTCTCTGCTCTTGTCCAGGGTCCATTGCCCTTCCAGCATAGTTCCGCTTTTGTTTGTCAGGCATATTGAACTGGGGACAATATCCCTGGCGTTGATTTCCAGGTAGTTGTCCGGACTTTCTATCTCCAAGTCTATCTCTACCCGGCCGGAAATTCTGCTTTCGTCTGCTTCGGGAATCAAAAACAAATTGTATGAAAGCGGTCTCGCTCCACTTTTCAGTCTGTAATTTTCCAAATCGATTCAATCCTTCTTGCTTGCCAGCTTGCTTGCCAGCTTGCTTGCCACTTGCTTGCCGGTTTTCTTGCCAATCGCCTTGCCAACTCCTTAGTGTGGATAGATTGATAAACAGTTCAATTTGTATGTGCCGAGCATATGCAACTACAATATTTTAGCTGTCTCAGGCAGTCCTTATTTGAGCCGATAAAGCTGGAAGATTGTTCAAACAAGGCAGATCGCTTATATTTGTGATTATTTACCGGGAAGTTAATCATCTATCCAAATGAAGTTTACTATGTGTTCTGCGTATTCGACCCTTTCGCAAATTAAATCAAGATCTCTTATCTGTGCTCTGGCGTTCTCTGCCCTGGTAGCTAATGCCGGTCCTGTCACCAGCTCCGGGTCAGTTGAACTTTCTTCCGTTTTGGCCCAGGAGGATAAAGAGAAAGATTCTGGCAAAGATCAGAAGGACCTTGCCCGGAGTTCGAATTCAGCTGTGGGGACAAAATCCCCGGAGAAGAAAAACACCAGTAAAAGCTCTACCAAGTCTCAAAAAGGCTCCGAGATCATGGCTCGCGGAAATGAAGCCCTGCAGAGAGGCGATACGAAAGAGGCTATTCGTCTATTTCAAGAAGCTCTGAACTTGTTGCCTGGCAATGCTGGTTTGAGGCAACGCCTGGCCAACGCGCTCTTCCGTGAAGGCGAAATTGATAAGGCCGTTGCCGAGATGGAGATGGCTGTGAAGTTGCAACCAGCGCAAACAGTTTATCAAACCGAGTTGGCCTGGTTGTATACCAAAGTCAATCGTGTTAATGCTGCCATGAAGCATGCAAAAATCGCGCGGGACCAGGCACCTGATACGGTATCGCCATATGTCTTGCTCGGCTACTGTTACGCGAGTACGAATAAGGATAAGTTGGCAGAAGAAGCATTAACTAAAGCCCTTGAGATTGATCCCGAGAACGTAACCGCTATGATTTATCTGGCTGAAGTTTATGCGGCAAGAGGAGACAGTGCTAAGGCTATAGCGACCTATGAGAGAGCGATTCTCAAAGACTCCGACAATCTCTCCGTTCTTCTTGGTCTTGGAGGAGTGTACGGAGAAGCAGGAAAAGCCGAGCAGGAAAAAGAGCTCTACGAGAAAGCCATTAGGTTATATCCAGAGGACCCGGAAGCATTTGGCCGTTTTGGATGGTATCTGTCCACCCATGGCGACATGGGCGGTGCGCTCACCTACGGTTTTAAAGCAAATTCACAGCGCATCGGTCGCTCTTATGACCAGTTTATGGGAATGTTCATAGCTGTTTGGGCTGGGATTTTTATTGTTTTCGGGATTATCTTTTCTGCCATAGCTTTCGGTGCTAAGTTCAAACCGCAGAGTGGAGAAGAAGTGCTTCGGTCATTCTTTCTTGTAATCCATAAAGATAGACCTGGGCGGCTTGTTCTTACAAGTAGAAGAGTGGTTTTTGTACCAGAGCTTTTGTCCAGGTCCTTTGGAGCAACGCGTTTGAGTATAGAAAGAGATCAAATTTCTAACCTTCAATTGAATAAATCCGGAGGTACTTGCCAGCTGGATATAGGCACCAGGAGCGGTACCGAACATAGATTTAAAATTCCGGTTATGATCCATGAACCGCTTCAAGAGGTTCTTCAGAAAGAGGGGCTGCTCGACAAAGTGTCCGGAGGCGCTGAGGCTCAAAGTGCTGATACTGCCAGTAGTGCTCATTTAGGCGATGAGAAGGATGGTTCAAAGAGCACCTCTGAGAGCAAGAACGAGGCTAATAGCGAATCTTCAAACACCAGCTCAGATGCAGGCTCCGGTAAGGTTACTGCGGCCAGCTATGATTTTCGTCCTGATGATGACAAGTCAGAAGAAGAAGAAGAAGAAGTCCAGGAAGGCATGGAAGATAGCGAGGATGCTGGAAAAGAATCCAAGTGATTGAAAGCCTAGTGTCGCAATTCCTGGTACTGAACACGGGTGACATTGCGTTTTGCTGCTTCTAACATAGATACTTGAGCCGAATTCATCAAACTTGCCACGTCCTGCGCATCGGAAGGCACTGCCGCAATTCCAAAATATAGGGCGGGTCGACTTTGGGCCAGTCCGGGGGCGAATCTTGTTAAGTTGGTGGTGATTTTGTCCACCATTTGCACCGCCACCGCGCTGCTTGCTCCAGGCAGAAGAAGGGCATAGCCTCTTTCGCCAAAATGTCCAAAGAGATCAACACTGTTTTTGATCTTACCTACAGCCTGTAATACCAGCCTTATAGACTCGACACTGCCTCGACTGGCTCCTCCGGTGTTTGGAACCTTCATGGAAAAGACAATAAGGCCAAGTTGGCTGGAGGTATGGAAAGCTCTATTAAACTCGCGTTCCAACAGCATCTGGAAAGCTTCTTCTGTGAGAATTCCGGTTTCGGTATTTGTTAACGCAGTCCATACCGCTTTAGCCTTTCCTTGATCGAATTTGACTTCGTCTTCCTGAATGCCTGCTTTTAAATTTGATGGTATCTCCATGGTTGTGGATTGAGTCATGAATGCTTCCACCGCAGGAGAATGAACATCCATTTCTCTTCTGGGTCCATCTGCGACTTTGAAGGCTCCAGGAGGCGGCAATTTTGCTTTTTTGACCTCTTTAGCAGGTTTGGCAAATTGTTTGTCTACAGTGTCTTCCTGCTGCGCTACAGCGTTGTGCTGTCCTGTGTTTTTGAGTGATGAGGCCGGCTTAGCGAATTGCTTGTCCATGGTCATCGACTGTAGCTGTGTTTCGTTTGGAATGCGACTTTGCTCCAGCATGGATTCTGGAATTTGGGTGTTCATTCCTGGAATAGGCGGAGTTGAGACTTGGTTTGAAACTGCCGGTGAAGGCGTATTAATATTGCCTGGACCACCAGGAGGAACAGGGGCTGAATCCTGGATGGAGCCTGGAGCTGATGAAATTACTCCGGTTGAACCTGTTGGAGAGCAAACCAGCTCAAGCTTTATCAGGTTGGAAACGATAGCTATCCATTGACTGGGAGAGAGAGAAAGAAATGTTGCCAGGTCTTGTAAGGTTCTGTTTTCATCGATGTTTTTATAGAAATTTTTCTGAAGCTCCAGACCTAGAGGCGGTCCTTGCAGGACAACTTTCTCAAATTCTTTTTCCGATATCTGGTTGTTCGCTTTCCTCAGAACCGAAGACTCATTAATGGAATGTTCCTGCAAGAAAGATATGTTCTCCACCAGTTCAGCGCCTTTGTACAGGATCTGATCCACAGGATGATGGATTGTCTTCTTATCCGGCTTTGTGCCGGGAGTAAAGGTTATTGCACCCTGCTTCCATGTGAAAAGCTCAAGCAGAGCCTCCATGCCCTGCTGAATAGGAGTATAGGCGTGAACAGGCTGACCGTGGACGAGCTGAATCATGCTGTCACCGGTAGTGCCATTGATGAGAACTCTACCGGTGGCAGACTCCTGGTTTGAGGTCTGAAGTATGGTGGCGATGGATACTATACTCAGATCTCCGCTGAGAAGCTTTGTCAGAGCTGGCTTCTGCTGCTCTTCTGCCTCTGCTCTGGCTTTGTTCAGGGTGGACCCGGGGGTCGCATAGCCTGAGCTCTGGGCCCTGAGAGAAGAGGTTAGCGTTTCGCTAACCGGCTCTAGATCTTCATCTTTTGTGGGATCCGGAGCTCCCACCGACCTGAGAATTTGAGGATAGATTACGGAAAGGTCATCCGTTCTGTAGAACCAGAGCATCTTTTCGCCGAGATTGGTGGTCTGATGTAGCCACCATTCCGGGTCACCACCTTTAGGATTAAAGTGGATGGTGAGAGTGAACTGTTCGGAAGATTCAGGCAAAACCCAGTAGAAGCAGTGTTTTATACCGGTTATAGAAGCCGCTTTTTCTATATATTTTCGCAGTTCATCCACCGAAGGATAATCGTCAATTCGGTAGTGTTGTTTTGGAATGTTGAACTGAGAACTGAACATCGGATGCAAGGTAGCTCTTAGACTCTCTCTTATTCATATGTACCTGTTGAGCTAATAAATTAACGTTGTTTCTTATAACCAACGGCTCGGATGAAATCAGATAATCTTTCAGGAATAACGAGTCCGATATTTTAGTTATCGGAACCGAATACGACAGTATGGCGATAGGAATTAACTACAATATGTCTGTAGGTATTGTGTATAATACGTATTGTCGACACTATGTATTGTCTTCGTCAGGCATCCGATTCAACTTTTAAGCTATCAAAACAAAACAATGCTCAAATTCATTTTGAAGTCATTCCGAATTCGGAACGACTTCAAAATGAATAGTTGTTTCACGACAATGTCACAACTAAACTCTAATATCTTGACATTCGGCATCAATCAACAGATGACCCCCCATTTCCTGAAGTACACTGCCATGAATACTTTTCAAACAGGCCATTCCTTTAATACAGCGCCGACATCCGGGCAGCACCCACAATTGAATGCGACCAATAAGTCGGTTTCATTTTCGGATCTTGTTCAAAGAATAGTTCAGTCCAACTCCGGAAAACAGAGAGCTTTAAAGGGACCTACTATTCCCAAAAACCATGGTAGAGACTGGGAAGAATGTAGAGTTCTTGCCGAAGAAGCTATATCCAGTCACAACTATGCCAGGGCAGAAGCACTGTGGTTAAAGGCTGTGGCTCGTTCGGAGTCACTCCCCCTGAGAGACTGGAGAAGGGTCTACGGAATGGAGAATCTCCTCAGTCTATATTGCTCCCAGGGACGCTATGACGAAGCTGAGGTCTTCGCCGATAGATATGCTTATCAAGTCCAGGCGGTTTACGGAATAGATCATTTAAAAACCGCTGATGCTTTCAATTTCCTGGCAAGTATTTACTTCAACCTGGACCAGCCTGACCAGGCTATCGATTACGCTTCCAAAGCTCTATCAATTTATAAGCACGGCGCCTTTCCAGATGCAGAGAAAACAGCAATGGTCCACTACAATCTGGCGGTTATTAATCATCAGAGTGGCGATTTTATAAACGCCGATCGATTTTATAGATTGGCATACGAGATGAGAAAAGAGCTGTTCGGTGAGCAGGCTGTTCCCACTCGAAAAGTGGTCG
>MDTD01176188.1_pt1 | contig 29797 bp, 32 predicted proteins | sample 811221 | NCBI WGS metagenome assembly MDTD01 (sample SAMN05326646, study PRJNA326480) | marine metagenome | isolation source: seawater | place: Pacific Ocean: South West | collected 2011 | reverse complement strand
TCTAAATCGGACGCTTATTTTAGTCTTATCTCCCCCAAGAATAAAGCTTTTTATTTTTTTTAATTTTATATTGTAATCACCCACATCTGTTGATGGTCTAAATTTAATCTCTTTAATAGTATTTCTTTTAACTTTTGCTTTAGATGAAGATATATTTTTTTTCTTATGAAAAAGATGCTTGCCATAATCCAAAAGCTTACAAACAACCGGTTTAGAATCACGTGGAGAAACTTGCACTAAATCAAGTGTCGCAGCCCTTGCTGATTTCAGGGCTTCATCAAGTGATAAGAGCCCTATTTTTTCTCCATTTGCACCAATGAGCATAACCTCATCAGCTATTATTTTTTCATTAATGGGAGTAATATTTTTTTTTGAAGAAGCTATGAGAGAACCTTTGTATTAGAAAATTTTAGGCAACATTAAAGAATAGATAAGAAGCAAGTTTTAAAATATTTTAGTCTATTAACTTTCATTGAATCCCAAATTTTATACTAAAAATTACATTTAGCAATATTTATGGTTGTAGAAATGAATGTTTCCAGTAACCATCAATATTCTCAAAAACCTCTCTTTTATTGAGTCTTGATTCATGCCCTTCCCAAAATTCAAAATAATATGGTATGAATGAAAAACCACCCCAATATTCTGGACATTGTTTTAAATCAGCAGTTCCTAAAGTTTGTTCATAATTTTTTTTAACTTGACTGTAGGATTCTATCGGCTCAGATTGATTGGATGATATAGCTAATGCATTCTTTCCCTCTGATCTATCAAAAAAATATTTTTGATTGTAATCGCTTGAAGTTTTTCTTATTCTAGCTTTTATTCTGATCTGAATATTTGTATTAGGCCAGTATATTAATGCAGCTATTTGGTTATGAGAATTAAAAGCAAATGCTTTAGGAGATTTGTAGTTACTAAAAAAAATAAACTCATCATTTTGTATGAATTTTAGATTTACATATCTAGAGTGGACTTCTTTTGTTTTTTCATTATATGAAGAAATCGAAATAGCCTCGATACTTTTTTGACCTGAAACCAATGCTTCATCATATTTCTCTTTGAAAATTAGAAAAGGTGCCTCTTGATTTAAGTTACTAAATTTTATCATTGTATTAAATAATTATTTTGATTATATACATCTAATTACTGACCATAAACTATAAAAAATCTATAAATGAAAAAAGCTGAAAGACTTATTTATAAAATACCAACATATGATTTCATCTTGTTAGTTTTCACCATAGAGGTCACGAGTAAGAACCTTATCAGAAACATCTAACAATACTTCGTCCATTCGATTAGCTAGAATAAGATCGCAAACTTTCTTAAAACTTTCTAAGTCATGAGTTACTTTAAAATTTGTACCATCCTCTTTAAGTATGGGCTCATATACTAGCAATTCTGTGCCTGATGCTTGCAAAAGCTCCATCACAGAAAAAATAGCAGACTCTCTAAAATTATCAGAACCTTTTTTCATTACTAAGCGAAAAATGCCAACTAGTTTAGGTTTTTTCTCTAAAATCTTTGAAGTGATAAATTCTTTGCGTAGCATATTACTCTCGACCACTGCCCCAAACATGGCTTGGGGAATAGTCGCATAATTTGATAAGAGTTGTTTGGTATCCTTGGGAAGACAATATCCTCCATACCCAAAAGATGGATTGTTATATCCTTTGCCAATTCTAAGATCTGAGCTTACACCATCGATTATATTTTTAGTACTTAAATTATGCTCCAAGCCAAAAGAATCTAACTCATTAAAAAAACTAACTCGCATTGCTAAATAAGTATTAGCAAAAAGCTTGACGGCCTCAGCCTCGGTAGAACTCATATAAAACACTTCTGGAGTATTTTTTGCAATCTTTAAAAAAATTTCGGCGATAGCAGCACCTTTTTCTTGCCTAGATCCAATTACTATCCTCGAAGGATAAAGGTTGTCTTCAATTGCGCAACCTTCTCTAAGAAACTCTGGCACAAAAACTATAGAAAATTTTGGAAAAGCTTTTCTAACTTTCTCAGTGAAGCCAATGGGTATAGTAGACTTAATTACAACTGTTGCATTTGAATCTGAGGCACTTATATCAGTTAAGACTTTCTCTAAAATACTCGTATCAAAGAAATTAGAAACCTCATCATAGTTAGTAGGCAAAGCCAAGATGACTAAATCAGAAGTCGCAAGATCTTCCTTATAAGAAGTGGTGGCTGATAAATTTAAAGATTTTTCATTTAAAAAATCTTGTAACAATGGTTCATCAATAGGTTTTTGTTTATTCTCAATTTTTTTTATCTTTTCTTCATCAACATCAACTAAAACTACTTCAAAGTATTCTGCAAGCAACACACTTAATGAACTACCAACATAACCTGCACCAAATACTAATATTTTTTTTATCATTGAAAGAACCTAAATATCTTTAAACATTTTATAACTTGCATACCAGTTTCCAAAAAAAAAGTTAAATTGCCAACATTTCCTTTTATATATTACTCAGTTTTGAAAGTTCGATTTTCTGAATTATCCTCTAAAAATTCATAGGTAAGTGTTTTAATTAAGCCATCCTCTAACTCGAATGGTGCAACAAATCCAGTACTTGGGATGGATGAAGAAAATTGCGTTGTTGACATAAATTTTTTAATTCTTATTGAGCTGACGGGCAAACTTTTACCAGTAATCATTGATATAAAATCAGCAGATTTTCCAACAAAAAATCCAAAGATGTTTGGAAATTTAAGCCCAATATTATTTTTTTTAAATAATGTTTTTCTTATAAGCAAGATTAACTTATTCATGCTCAGATCTGGTTTATCCACATAGTTATATATTTGTAAATTTGGATTAGAATTTAAAATATACATTATAAAAGCTGCTACATTCTCTACATAGGCCATAGATTTCTGATTATTCCCATCACCAAACATTACAAACCTTTTTTTAAAAATCTGATTGAAAAGATTATAAACGTTGCCTCTGTTTCCGGGACCAAATATTACAGTTGGTCTAATAATTATTAGTCTTCGATTTTCTGGATCTTCTTGTTGCCATTTTAAATATACTTTTTCTGCAAGGTGCTTTGTTCTTCCATATTCATTGAAGAAATTTGGAGCACCGTTTTCACCTGTATTTGGTGGAGCAAAACCATATACAGCTACTGAACTTAAAAATATTATGAAATCAATATTTTCTTTTCTAGCATGGTTGCAAACTTCCTCGGCGCCCTTAACATTAACATGATAGTATTTTTCTACTGGTTTAACATCGTCTTTGTGTTCTGCAGCTAAATTAATAATGCATGAATGATTTGCCAAATCCCCATCACTGATATTAGTTACATCCAATTCTCTGAAAAACTGATCTTCGGAATTAACTAAATCAAAATTTGTATAACTAATATCATTTTTATTGAACAAACGACATAAGCTCGATCCCAAGAAACCACTACCACCTATTACAGCATACATAAAAACCTCATATTTAATCCATTAAGTAAACCAAGTGCATATTTAAATAAATATTCTAAACTATCAGAAAATATCATCCTTTTTCATTTGCAACATACCATTGTATGGTTTTAAGTAACCCGCTCTCAAAAGTCTCACTTGGAAGCCAGCCAAGTTCATTCTTTATTTTAGATGCGTCGATAGCATATCTGACATCATGGCCAGGTCTATCTGGAACAAATGTAATTAAACTCTCAAATGACTCCAAATCATTTAAATAGTTAGGACATAAATCATCGAGCAAGGAGCATATAGTTTTAACAACATCTATATTTTTTACCTCATTATGCCCTCCGATATTATAGGTACTACCAATTTTCCCATCCAAAAGCACTAACAACAGAGCCTTGACATGATCTTCTACATAAAGCCAGTCCCTTATCTGACTGCCGCTACCATATACTGGGAGTGGTCTTCCTTTAAGTGCGTTAATAATAATTAACGGTATTAATTTTTCAGGATTTTGAAATGGGCCATAATTATTAGAGCAATTAGTGACCAAGATTGGCAAATCATATGTTCGCCCCCATGCCCTTACCAAGTGATCTGAACTAGCTTTTGATGCTGAGTAAGGAGAGCTTGGTTTATAGGGTGAATTTTCATGGAAAAAATTACTTGTTTCTCCCAGGTCCCCGAATACTTCATCTGTAGAAATATGGTGAAATCTAAAATCCTCCTTTTTATTTGAATTAAGTGTTTCAAAATATTTCCTAGATTCTTCAAGTAATGTATAAGTTCCGAAAACATTAGTTTGAATAAACATATCAGGGCTACTAATTGATCGATCTACATGTGACTCAGCAGCTAAATGCATGACTGCATCAGGTTTGTATCTTGCGAATATCTCTTCTATTTCATTAGAAGAACAAATGTCTATTTTATGAAATGAATATCTGTTTGAATTTTCTATAGCAGTGAGTGAGTCTAGGTTACCAGCATAAGTTAATTTATCGATATTAATTACTGAGTGATCTGTGTCGTTTATCAAATATCGAATCAAAGCAGATCCAATAAAACCTGCACCTCCCGATATTAAAATTTTCATCTAGGTATCCTCATTAATTTCATCTAGCATTATCCCTAAAGAATGATTCCAATTATCAGGATCAATATTAAAAATATGCTTTATTTTAGAACATTCAAGCATACTATTTTTAGGACGCTTAGCAACCGATGGATAATCATTGGTATAAATATACTTTATTGATGGATTAGGATGAGTTAATAGTTTTTTTGAAGCTTGAGTAACGATCTTTTCTGCAAATCCTGCCCAAGAAACATAAGGATAACCAGAAAAATTATAAACTCCCCACCTTGAATCATCTAAAGATGCTTCCCTCATATGTAATATCATTGTAGCAATAGTCCTAGCTATTGATCTTGCAGATGTAGGAGCACCATATTGGTCTGATACAACTTCTAGAATATCTTTATGCTGACTTATTTTCAAAATTGTTTTAACAAAATTATTTCCATTTAAACCAAAAACCCATGAAGTTCTGAGAATCAAATAGCCAGTCAAATTATTAATTATATGCTCTTCTCCTGCCAGTTTTGATTGGCCATAAATACCTAATGGGTTTTTAGTATCATCCTCTTTTAATGGGGTATTTCCTTCACCATCAAAGACATAGTCAGTAGAAATATGAAATAGGAGAATATTATTTTGCGAGCAATATTTCACTAATTCACAAACAAAGGAGTGGTTAATTTCAAATGCAGCCTCTTTATCCAACTCCGCTTGATCTACATTAGTATAGGCAGCAGCATTAATTATCCAATCAGGAGCAAAATCTTCTAGGATAGTTCCAAGCACCTTTGAGTCTTTATAGTTAATATCTGAACTTTTCAGATTCTTAGTTTCTAGGCCAGAAATAACATTGCTTAACACTGAATTGAGCTGGACATCTAACTCACTGCCTACTTGACCCGACGATCCTAGTATTAGTATTTTCAATTTTTAAAAGTAGGAAGATCTGCGGAATCTAATAAATTAGCATTTGAATCTTTCTCAGAGAGATTAAAATCTCCGCTAATATTAGGCCAATCAATGTTTAACTTTGGATCATTCCATCTAATAGCTCGCTCATGTTCAGGAAAATAAAAATCTGTGGTCTTATAAAGGATATTTGCCTGGCTTGATAATGCTAAAAACCCATGAGCAAAGCCCTCTGGAATCCATATCTGTTTATGATTTAAACTGCTGAGCTTGATGCTAAACCATTTACCAAAACTTGGAGAGCCAACTCGAATATCAACAACAACATCAAATACTTCTCCTTCAAGAACTCTAATAAGCTTTCCTTGAGGCCTCTCTATTTGGTAATGAAGGCCTCTAAGAGTATTTTGGATAGAAAAACTCTGATTATCCTGAACGAAATTAGATGTAATTCCTGCATAATTTTTATAATCATCTTGATTATATGCTTCAAAGAAGAAGCCTCTTTTATCTTCATATAGTTTTGGTTCGATAATTAAGACTCCTAAAAGTGGAGTTTTTGTAACTTTAAGCATTAATCTTTCGTCTACTCCGATACTAAAGATTTAAGATATGCGCCATACTGGTTGTTACTGTATTTATTTGAAATTTTTAGCATTTGCTCATCATCAATCCATCCATTTTTATATGCGATTTCTTCAGGGCTACCAATAATTATACTCTGTCTTTTTTGCAGTGTTCCAATAAAAAGAGAGGCCTCAAGCAGGCTATCCTGGGTCCCTGTATCAAGCCAAGCAAAACCTCTTCCCATAACTTGAGCTTTAAGGATACCTTCTTCAAGATACATGTTATTTAAATCAGTTATTTCTAATTCTCCTCTAGAAGATGGTTTAATTTTTGAAGCCAAATAGCAAGCATTACTATCATAAAAATATAAACCTGTAGCAGCAAAATTACTCTTAGGGTTTTGAGGCTTTTCTTCAATAGATTTAACTAATCTATTTTTGTCAAATTCAACAACACCAAATCTAGATGGGTTATTAACCTTGTAAGCAAATATTGTTGCTTCTTTAGTATTTTTACTAGCATTTTCTAATAAATCACACAGACCGCTGCCATGAAAAATATTGTCACCAAGAATTAAGGTGCTTGGATTATTATCAATAAATGAATCTCCGATAATAAATGCTTCTGCTAAACCATTAGGAGCAATTTGCTCGCTATACTCAATATTAACCCCAAAACTACTGCCATCTCCTAGAAGATTAATAAATCTTGGAAGGTCGTTTGGAGTGCTTATTAAAAGAATATCTCTTATACCTGCAAGCATGAGGGTACTTAAGGGATAAAATATCATTGGTTTGTCATAAATAGGTAATAGCTGTTTACTTGTTACAAAAGTACTAGGGTAGAGCCTCGTTCCACTTCCACCAGCTAAGATAATTCCCTTCCTCATATTATTTATTTGCGAATCTCTCAACAAGAGGAATAACCATTTGATTATATGCTCTTGGAAATATCTTTTTAATTAACATAATGCATAAGTAAATTTGTGTCATGAATAAAGATTTTAAGATGCCCCGATCACCATAAGTTCTGATACAAGTATAGTATGATTGTAAGGCTGAAAATTTTTGCGATGATAACCCATAGTTATTAACTCTATAAAACCCTAATATATTGTCAATACCAGAAAATTTCTGAGGCTTTAGCTGTTTTAAAAGTGTTAACCACAAAGCATAATCATTTCTTCTTTGAATAAAAGGCTGCTCAATATCTGAAAAGTAATTCCTATCAATCATAACTGTTAGGCAACCCACCCAATTGCTTAAAAGCATACTATGAAAGCTTATATGTTGAGGAGATTTAACTATATTTATTTTTTTATCTGACTCTGAAATATTATAATAATTTCCGTAAGAAAAACCTATTTGATTCTTTTTCATATGTTTTAACTGGACTTCCAGCTTATTATGATGCCAAAGATCATCTGAATCTAAAAATGCTATATATCTGCCTCTTGCATGCTTAATACAAGTATTTCGAGCACCAGAAGCCCCTTTAGTTAAATTATTTTTTAGCAAAACTATCCTGGCATCTTTTTTTGAATATTTGGATGCCAATCTATATGAATTATCTGTGGATCCATCATCACAAATAAGAAGTTCCCAATCAGAGAATGATTGGTTAAGAACTGAATCGATAGCATCAGCTAGAAACCTCTCTGAATTATATAGGGGCATAACTATAGAAATCATATATTATTTGGTCTTTATTTTTGGCGCCTCATACCCATACTTTTTAGCTAGGTTACCTATCATTGAATCAATTATTTTAATACTGCTGGCATCTATCTTGTCATAATATTTTGCATTAATGTCTTCATGAACAGGAAACCAGCGCTCTTTTCTTCTGGAACCATAAGGGATAATGTCGTCTGAAGTTGGCAAAATATTTTTTTCAAACGTAATATCGCAATATTCACAAATCTTTTTCATGCTGTTTTCAAGATCAAGCACAATATCTTCAAAACGCATAATCATTACGCTCTCATAGCCCGTTGTATCTTCTTCAAACTTTTGAATATAATTAGCCCAAGATTCACATGCCAAGGACAATCTTTGATTGAAATCTAGATTCCGCTTCAGATATCTGTTTGTGAAATATTCACCTGAGGCAACTTTAAAACATTGCGCGAAAGGATCCCTTGTTAAAAAGATAAAGATTGGCCTTGATGGGTGAAAGGTTTTTATAAGAAGTTTAGTTTTTAAAGCATAATTTTGGCTCTTATCAATAAACCTAAAGTTCTTTCCTCCAAAAAGATTTCCAACAGTATAAACAACCTTATTAAAATACATCATAGCTTTGTCATCAGCTGATTCAGCATGAAACATCTTGATATATTTATTAGTGCCACAAATCCAATCAGTCCCAACAACAATTTCACTTGGAAGGTTTTTTATATGTTCAATTGAGGCATATTCATTTGACTGAGAAGAACCCAAAACACTATTCATTTCGTCTGCTCCGCTCCAATAATTAGATCCTCCAGAAATCGATACTACATTTCTAGACCTTCTTAGAATACGAGATATGATTGTAAGTCCTCCTCCTTGCATACCCAATAAAAAGATTGGTTTATTTACAACTCCTTTTTTTCCTAATCCAGGAATCTTACATATATATGCAATAAAAATAGGTAATGCTCTTCTTAAAATGTAATAAATATATTCTAAGGAAAAATTTTTAAAGAAATTTGCTCTGCTCATTCTTAAAATAACCTTTTGAAGAGCTCTCATTTTTTCTTAATTATTTAATAAGTTGTAAGACAATGACATCACATTTTTGAGGAACAAACGCATAAATGCATAAAAAAATAAATAATACTAAAATGGTCTTGATTCTTGAAAACCCTGAAATTCTACAGCTATTTTTTATTATTTTTAGTGCCTGACGCCTATCCCAAAGAAATTTAACTTTTTTATAATCACTATCATTTACTAATCTCTTCAAAGATTCCAATGAGAAGTATTGAAGGTGTCGTGGAAAGTCAATTCCCCTCCAATTTTCTTTAAAAAATTTTCTTCCATAAGAATTAAAATTAGGTGTAGAAATAAAGACTCTGCCATTAGGTGCCAATAACTCTTTAAATTTACGAAAATAAGAAATAGGATCTTCAATATGCTCTATAACGTGGCTACATGTTATAAAGTCATATTTTTTCTGGGGATTAAAATCCCCTAAATCATATTGATGAACGTCTAAACCTTGCTTTCTACAAAGTGCGATTGTAGTTGGATCTAAATCTATACCCTCTGCCTCGATACCTAATATTTTCATCCTGTGAAGGAACTCGCCATTTCCACAGCCAACGTCTAATAAATTTTGATCTTGACTTGGTATTCCAATAAATCTTATTGCCCTCTGTAAAGAAAATCCAATAAATGGAATACGAAATAAAATCTTTAGAACAGATCTCTTGATAATATTTTTCTTGAAATCACTAGTTAAGTTTTTAAACATGTAGCTAAAAAATTGAAACTTATCTCCAGCCACTGCTTTGCCTCTTTGATCATGAGTATAGTAATTTTCATAAGCCTTAAATTGATTATGTGGTAATAGCGTTATTCCAAGGAAAGCATGACCACATTTTTTGCATAAGTCGATTCGGCTATTAAAGCTTTTAGTGTTTAGAATCTTATCTGATGGATTCTGCAAGACGGTAACTAAATCTTCATTTGAGCATAATGGACAACTAGTTATGCTTTTGTATTCAGATTGATTTACATCATTTTCCATCTTATTCTCCATAGCAACATTATAAAGAGGGTTAGCATCAACTTTATAAAGCTTCTCAATTTAAATTTCTTTTGTTTGTGCGGTAACTGCAAGAAAGTACCGTTAAATATATTTCGTTGAGATTTATTAAAATAATGTAAAGGAATTTGGTGCTCTTCTATCAAAACTGGGAGGGAAAGCTGATCTCTTTGGCTGCCCTCTTGAACCATCAAAAACCACTCTTTCATTAGTTTGTCTAGACTTGAATCTTGGGAATGCTTTCTTATTAAAACACTATTATCAGTGACTGGTGCATCAAAATAGTTAATCGAGTCTAATTTTATAATTTCGTTCATTATATTCTTGAAATTTGCTTTTTTACTTTTTAAAACTGAAATAATTTCCTCTTCTAAAGAAAGATATTTGTGGTGTTGAAATAATCCAAGGAGAGCATTAGTACTATCAAATTCTTTTACTAATTTGAATAAAGAATCATTAATAGCAATGTTTCCATCTAAATAAATAGAAACCTGATATTTTCTTATTTCATCTGGAACCAGAATCTTATATTTCCTGTTTGTGAGAGCATTATTTTCTTCACAAGGAACCTTAATATTTTTATAACCTTTTACAAATAAATTTTCTTTGTCAGTAAATAAAAATCTATCGCACCAGTTGAATTTCCCAATATCTGGTGGAATGTTGTCGTAGTTTCCAATAACACATCTGTAAATAGCAATTTTTTTGGGCAAAGTATTACTCATTCTCTAAATCCAGAATACAATGCGAGCGTATACCCAAATTACAACTATCAAATGAAATATATCTTCCGCTTGGTGACCAACGTGGATGAAGATCAACACACCAGTGTTTATATATATCAGGGCTTTGGAATTCTTTGGGATGATAAAAAAGTCCTAAAGAAGTCTTATTTGAATTTTCAATATTGAATAGAAATAATTCTTGCATCCTTCTTCTATTTGGATAAGTATCACTTACGAATTTTTTTCCATCTTTGTAGGGATGTGGATGGCCATCAGATGTTAGTGCTGTATTCGAGAGAGGCTCAATCTCCAATGAAGTTGTATCAATAATGCAATATCTATCACCCAGGCCAGGAACATTGCAATATGCAATAATTGAATTATCATTAAGCCAATGAAAATGAGAAATCATATTCCCAAAGGTTAATTGTGAAAGTGATTGAGACTTTACATCAAGCAACATTAGTCTTGATCTGCGAATATCTATATTGGAGGCTTCTACCCATCTATGGATAAATGCTATCTTTGATGCTGCTTTATTAAATAAAGCATGAGTAGCAAAATGAAAACAATCCTTTGTTATGGTGGGATTACATGACGAAGCTATTTCTTTAATAGAAATAAAGAAAGTCTCTTTATGAGCTTTTAAATCCCAAATATGGAGACCGCAGTTATCTGGTATTAAAACATTGTCGCTAGAAGATTTTTTCTGATTTAAATATCCATAACCAGGCATCCCCTGTTCTAACCTTGAAAATGAGTAACCGACGCCAATTGCTTCTTTAAAATTTACACTAGAAAAATGAGCACTTAATTCAAATTTTATATCTCCCGATATTCCAACAAATCTTCCTACTGGATTTCCGTTTACTAAATCATTAAAAAAAATAGTATCTTCGCCAAACCATTGCAGCTTAGGACCCATATGCCAATTCCATGCAGATGTTTTACCAAATATAATGGGATCTTTTGAAGGCTCTACGCAATCTAAACTAAGAGAAATCTTCTCACCTGATCGAGGCATCCTAATTGAGCTTGGAGATACACATGACAATACAAAACTTTCATCAGCAGAAAAAGGTGAATGGTCATGAAACCCAAAGAATCTATTCTCTAACATATTTATTTTGTATTCAGACTTAATGCGTTTAACTGGCATTAGATCGAAAATTGTTTGGTAAATATTTCTAAAGGCTCTTTTAAGACCTGGCCTGGATTTAACCATGTCATAAATAATTCTTTCAATCTTATTCATTAGAGCAGTTTATTAATAGAACTCATGGAGAATATATTGTAAGGCGATACGATTTAGTCGACAATATTCTGAAGAGCGCAGCTGTGAAGTTGAAATATTTTCTTCATCAAATACCTGCAAATTATTATTATAAATAATTCTAAGATCATTTTTCCTAGACAGCTCAGCGATATATAATTCTTCACCAAATAAGAATATTGGAAAATTTAAGGAAATATTCTTAAAAAAATTATTAGAAAAAATAAAAAAAGACCCATGAGCTGCATATATATCTTTAGAAGTCTTTTGGTTTGACAAACCATTCTTATAAATAATTTTGACTCTAGCCAGATGAATTAAAACTAAAAACTTATGCAAAATTGGATTCCTAAAGAAAAAGGAATTTAATTTAAGCTTTCTAGCGGAGGGTCTCCTGAGAATTTTTGGATTAATATCTAGTTTCTTTGAAGAAGATAAAATTGATGGAGCTAATACAGCTACATCTTGATCTATATTTAGCGATAACAGCTTATTAAAAAAATTAGAAGAAAGACGGACATCAACATTTGAAATGGTTGAAAATTTATATTCCTCTAGATTTAACTTAAGCTCCTTGATAGCTAGTTGGGCTGAGGGAAAGTAACCAAGATTTTCACATTGAAATAATTCTATTCTAATATTTGGGTCAGATGGAAAATTAAAAAAAGGCGGTTTCTTCTTTTCTATAGAGTTATCAACTACTACTATATTTAAATGTAAATCAAAACGACAATTTTTATGTGCCATATATATACTTTTAAGAAATCTCTCCAACGAGTCATAGCTATTATGATTTACACAAATTATGCAGCAATTCATATCAATTTACTCTACCAAAAAAAAGTTTGATCGTGCTTGAATATAAACAAGTGTATTTAAAAGGATAGCTACGCTAACCAATGCGGTAACTTTGCTTCTGTCAGAAAATTTAAAAAATAAAAGAGAAAATCCAATTGCAAAAAATGGAGCAAATAGTCTAAAAAGCCTATCGGTAATAACTGCAAAATCACTAAATCCAATTAAAAATATTAACGCATAGAACATTACAAATGCTATCTGATCAATATGGGGATAAGTCTTTTTTAGAGCTTCCGCTTGAAATATAAGTAAACTAAAAATTAAGAAATAGATTATAGTTGAGCCTCTAAATATTCCCACTGCTTCTCCTTGTGAAGTCAGCGCATAAGTAATCATTTTATTTGCAATGAACTGGTCGGCACCAAATAAATTCGAAAACAAGGTAACAGATAGATGGCCAATTGGATTTATGCTTAAAAATATTAAGATTATGAAAAATATAAGATATAAAGTTTGACTACTTTTAAATTTGTTTAAAACTATCAAAGGAATTGAGACAAGAGCACTCACATGAAATCCCGAAGCAAGGATTACGCATAAAATAAAAGAAAGGCTTGATCTTCTAGTTATTAATAGATAAATGCCAAAACAAACAAGGCCTCCGGCAAGTGAGCCTCTAAGAAGATAGGAATCTGTGGCAAATATCAGGCAAAAATAAAAGATTATCCCAATATTATTTTTAAAACTTAACTTACTTATAATTACAATTTTTAGAATAAGTGCAAAGAAAATAATGCCTATTCTAAAATAGTTAAATTCTTCAACAATTAATTTGACTAAATATTGTGATAAATAGTAAAAAGGCTCACCAAGATAGGTGTTATATTGATTTAATAAACCCTTACTTACGTCAATCTGATACCACATATCTTGATAAACTGCGGAGTCAGCTGTATGAACATATGAAATTATCGAAGCAGCTAATATGCAAATAAAAAAAATACCAATAAATTTAATCCTTTGATCCGATCTTTCAATAGACCATGAAATTACAGTTGCCAAAGTTGCAATCAGGCCAAATATAGGAAAATCTATCATGTTAATCTTTAAAGGTAGTATTCCATAAATTTCCTACAAAAACAGAAATCATTTTTTACTTAAAATTTTTAAGATTCAGCATCTTTATTTTGCCAAATATTAAAAACTTTTGATTGAAATATTAGTTATTGCAATCAATCTTCAAATAATATTTTCTATTCAATTTGTTTTCCAAGTTTGTTCAAACTGCATAGCAATTTTTAAGCTGCAGTGATGAGTCTCTATAAATTTTCTTCCTATTTCTCCTAAAGTTGATATTTCACTTTTATTTTTAATCAAAATTTCTATAGCATTCACTATGCTTTCTTGAGAAGGGAGTATGTTAATCACTGGGCTTTCTTTAATGCGAAGCGAATCCAGTCCTTCTTTTTCTGCCCCACCTAGAACAACTTTTCCCATTGCAAGAGCAAATAGTCCATTCATCCCTAATGAATACGAGCTGGTCTGATCAATTACAATATTAGATCGCTTCATAATGTCTAAATAATCATTTAATGGCATTTGACCATCAATAATTAACTCTAAGTCATTTGGATATTTCTCTTTGAGGACTTTAAAAGCCTCTTCAACATGTTTAGTACCCTTAAATCCATATCTATTGAGGCCGTGAAAAATAACAATTTTATTCCTAATAATATTCTTACGATATTCAATGGATTCTAAATTTACTGGAAGAGGTATCGTATTTAAGCATTTAGATGAACTTTGATAGCATGATTCATATTCATACATCACCGGTATTACACCATTTGATGTTTTTAAAATTCGATTATTGTAATTAAATGATTTCTTGCTTTGCATGTAGTAAGAATCTTTTTTAATATCGTATTTTAACCATTCCTTGAAAGGTGAATATCTCATTGTTTTTTTTCCATATTTCCAGAAAAATGCATCACTACCGGCTCCTAAGATAAAAAATTTTTTATTCAAAGCCCTTAATAAAAAGTAAAAAAACTCTTTCGGAAAAAATTTACTATTGGGATAAAATGGATTAATTATCTGCACAACATCAAACCCTATCAATTTAGGAAGTTTATAAAATGGTTTTAATCTAGATTCTATTTTTCCTATAAAACCAGAAAAAATAGGATCTAGATTAATATCATTTCCTATATCTTTAAATCCATCCTTGCCTGAAGCTATAACTACTTCATGTCCAAGCTTAATGAGCCCATCCTTAAGATTGTTATGTAGCCCACTAAACTCTCCAAATAATAAGATTTTCATAATTTATATTGACGAAGAGTTTTTAATTGATAGATAGAATTAATTATATTGATTGAGCGCATTTATTACTATATCTGCCTCTTCTAAAGATAAATGAGGGCCAATTGGGATGCTTAAAACTTCATCAGCTAATTTGTTTGCAATCGGATATTCATTTGATTTTAATTTTGAATCTTTATAAGCATCTTGCTTATAAGGAGGAATAGGATAGTGGATTATTGTTCCAATACCCTCATTTTTAAGATAATCTTGAAGAGTTGGCCTATCTGCTGATCTGATTACAAATAAATGCCAAACAGGATTCATTCTCAAATCAACGCATGGAAGTTTTATTTTTTTATTATCAATCTTTTCTAAGTAATGCTTAGCAATTGTCCGCCTTCTACCAGTCCATTCTTCTAAGTGACGTAATTTAATTCTTAAAAATGCTGCTTGTAAAGGATCAAGCCTAGAATTAAAGCCCTTTTCTTTGTTAATGTATTTTTTTACAGATCCATAATTTCTTAAGCTTTTAACTTTTTCAAAAATATTCTCACAGTCAGTTGTAACAGCACCTGCATCTCCGAATGCTCCCAAATTTTTGCCAGGATAAAAGCTCCAAGCAACTGCATCTCCATGAGATCCAATTTTTTTATTATCTATTTCAGCTCCATGAGCTTGGGCTGCGTCCTCGATTATTTTTAAATTATTTTTTTGAGCAATATCTAGAATTTGGTTCATATCTGATGGTTGTCCATATAAATGAACTGGTATTATTGCTTTTGTTCTAAGTGAAATTTTCTCTTCGATTTTGAGAGGATTTATATTATAAGTATCTTTGCATGGTTCAACAGGAATCGGAATTGCTCCTATATGAGTGACTGCTAGCCAAGTTGCGATATATGTATTTGACGGCACTATAACTTCATCACCTGGCTCTATGCCGCATGCAATTAAAGCCAAACTTATAGCCTCAAGACCATTTGCTACGCCAATACAGTATTTTGTGTTAAGAAAGGAAGCATATTCTCTTTCAAATAATTCAACTTCTTCACCTAAAATATAGCTACCAGAGTTCATTAATCTTAAGTAGGCCTCGTCAAACTCATCCTTGAGCTCAAGATATGACGATTTTAAGTTTAAAAATGGAATGTTTCTATTTTCTTTCATGCTTAATTCTAGCTAAATATTCATCATAATTCCTAATATAGTCACTTTCATCATATGCATGGGATGCATAAACCATTAGCACAGCATCATTTGAATATTTATATTGTTCACCCCAAATCATTGGTGGTAGATATAAACCTTGAGAGGGTTTTGATAAGTGAAACTCTTTTTTTTGACTTCCGTCATCGGCTAAAACTAAAACAGAGCCTGATATACATACTAAAAGCTGATGACATTTTAAATGCGCATGTTTTCCTCTTATATCAGTTGATGGAACATCATATATAAAAAATATTCTTTCAACAGGAAAATGTAAGTCGCGATCAAAATTTACTTCAATGAGATTTCCTCTTTTGTCCTCTACGGTTTTAAAGCTAACAATTCCTGCATCTTTAAGATTTGAAATATTGTTCATTTATCTAATTGTTATCAATATTTCCAATTACTTTTCCAGGATTACCAGCCACTATAGTTCCAGGTTGAACATCTTTTGTAATTACTGAGCCTGCTCCGATCATTGCATTTTCTCCAATCCGCAAACCAGCAAGAATAGTTGCATTAGCGCCTATTGAAGCCCCATTCTCAATAACTGTTTGAAGAAATTTTTTAGGATACTTTTTGCTCCTTGGGAAAAGATCATTTGTGAAAGTTGCATTTGGTCCAATAAATACATTATCTCCAATTCTGATTCCATCCCAAATCTGGACTCCGTTTTTTATTGTCACTCTGTCTCCAATGACAACATCATTCTCAATAAAAACTTGTTCACAAATATTACAGTCAGATCCTATTCTTGCATTTCCTAAAATATGCGAAAAAGCCCATATCCTTGTTTTTTCACCAATGGAAGCACCTTCGTCAACGACCGCATTTTGATGAATAAAATAGTCTTCATTCATTTTTTATTCCATCACTCTTCTAATCGTTTCATTTGGAAGATTTAAGTCACCTCTTGATGCAGAATAATTGAAACCAATGACTGCTTGCTCGAGGTTCATAGATAATCCATTTAAATTTCGAAGATTTTTTTCATCAGCCATTTTGAGTAATGTAGATTTTTCAGGATCATAAATAACATCATAAATTATTGCGGAATCTTTCACATTTAAAAATGTGGTTTCAGAAATTGGTGAATTCTCAACATCTAAATTTGACCCAACCGATGTACAGTTAATTATTAAATCAAAATGATGAAAGTTTTTTTCTATTTCTTCCCACTCAATAAATGTTGAATCTAGCTTAAGTGAAAGTTCTTTTGCAGCATTGCTTCTACTTGAAATTGTCAACTTTTTAGAATTCCTTAATTCATTTACGAAATATGCAGATACTGCTTTACCCGTTCCACCAGCTCCCATAATTAAAATTTCGAAGTCTGACAAATTAATGTCTTTAAAGTTATTTTTAAAAGCAAGCAAAGAGCCTTCACCATCTGTATTTGTTCCGCATAAATGGCCCTCTTTGTTCCTAAACAAGCAATTGATAGAACCAATGATTTTAGCTTCATCTGTTATATTGTTTTCAATAAGTGCTGCTGCAGTTTCTTTATGAGGAGCTGCAATTGCTCCACCAACAAAAGAATCATCATTTTTTAGCTCATTTAATAATGCACTGAAATTATTTTCGTCGATATCAATTGGTACCATCTCAGAATCAATATCAAAGTAATCATAAGCCTTATTCCAAAGCGATGGCGACCTAGCCCCTTTTGATGGATTAAGTCCAAGTATTACAGAGTAATTTTTCTTGCTTGGAATAATGACTTCATTAAGTGCATATTTATTAATTTTAGATTGGGAGCTCATAAAATATTCCTTCCAATAGATAAGGCGACTTTATGCATATCATTTATCAATTTATCAAAATCTTGAAAATTTATAGGTTGCAATGGATCAACTGCAGCATTTTTTGGATCTGGATGAACCTCTAACATTACTCCATCTGCTCCTGCAGCAATGCTTGCAAGTGACATTGACCTTACCCATGGATTCCAAAATGTTGCATGTGATGGATCAGTGACTACTGGTAAGTGGGTTAACTCTTTAGCAGCCGGTATAACTTGAAGATCAAGGGAAAATCTTGATGTTTCTCTATGAGTATGAGGAATAGACATGCCTCTTTCACACAAAATCACCTTTTCATTTCCTTCAACTAAAAGATATTCTGCTGCACCAAGCCAGTCTCTTAAAGATGCACCATAGTGTCTCTTGAGCATTAGCGGTTTACCAGTTTTTGCACACTCAGTTAAAAGTGGATAATTTTGCATATTTCTTGACCCTATCTGGATGATATCTGTAACTTCAGCAACATCGTCAACAATTCTTTGATCCATAACTTCAGTAATTATTGGAATATCTGCTGATTTGCCAGCATCATGCATCCACTTTAGGCCCTCATGACGAGTTTCATTATATTTTTCGCTTCTATATGGGAATGATAGAGGTTTAAAAGCTCCACCCCTGAGGAAATGTGCTCCACTTTTTTTAACATTTTTTGCAATATCGTTTATAAGTCTCTCAGATTCAACCATGTTTGGGCCAGCAAATATTGGAACGGTATCACCGCCAAATTCAACTCCAGAAATTGTAAACTTAGATACATGGTCTGCATTTTTTTTTGCGACCAAAGGAAACTTATCTGTAAGATCAGATGGTAGTACATCTTTTCCAGGTACTTTATTTTCAATTGGCATTATTTTCTCCTTACTTTCCTAAAAATTTTGACCTATTTTTATCATCAAGATTAATCCATCCCCCTTGTTCCACACTTGAGTAAAGAGCGTGAACAAGCTCAAGCGCATTTGTAGATTCAGGAACCTCCATAGGTATCTTAGCACCATCAGACGAAAGGCATGTAATAAGATCATTTAAATAGTCTAAGTGTCCAAAACCCATTCCATTTGGTACTTCAATATCACATAGCTGTGATACTTCTTCTATGGACTCATTACTGTCAATAAAATCCCAAACATCAACTTTATTTAGTGCTATTCCTCCAACTTGGGCAATTCCTTTTTCACCGACAATTGAAATTGATGCTTCAAAATCCCTTGGTCTGGCAGCTGTTGTCACCTCAATGGTTGCAAGACAACCAGATTCAAATTTTATGATTCCTACCATTGTATCCTCAGCTTCAAGCTCATTAACTTGATTTCCCATTTCTGCACAAACACTTTTAGCTGGCCCAAGAATCCAGTTTAAGGCATCCAAATGGTGAATAGCTTGTTGACAAATAACGCCACCATCCATTTTCCAAGTTCCGTGCCAATTATCTTGATAATATTCTTGTTTCCTACACCATCTCAATCTAACAGAAGCAGATACTAGCTTGCCAAATTTTCCGTCATCCATGAAGGATTTAAGTTTTTTGATACTTGGGTTATATCTATTTTGAAAAACTGAGGATACAAAAAGATTTTTAGACTTTGCTTTGTCATTAAGTTCAAAAGCCTGTTCAGGAATTAAACAAATAGGTTTTTCAATTACAACAGAAACATTTTTATCTAATGCTTTCGAAGCATGATCGAAATGAAGACCACTTGGAGTAAGAATCAATAATATATCAAGATCTTCTTTTGTTAGCATATCCTCTAAATCATCATATGGATTAGCATCAAAGCTCTTGGAGAAATCTTTAACAAGCTTCGGATTTAGATCACAGCATGCAACAACACTAAGGTTCTTTATTGAGCTATATTCTTGAAGTAGAAACTTATAATGGTTTGCAACCATGTTGCAACCCAAAATCCCAATTTTAAAGATTCTCAACTTTTCTAATCCTCCAATAATTTGAAGTAATCATTCATATCCTCTAAAGTTCTCACTTCAGTGCAGTTGAATGATTTTGAAATATCATACAAAGCTACATCCTGTCCCAAAATATCACCAAATCTGATAAATTCAGTTTTCAAAATAGAGCAATATCCAGTTTGAGCAATCTTTAAAAATTTGTTCTTAAGATTTCTGGGCATAAAGCTTTGATCCAGAATAGAAGATAAGTCATCACTTGTTGACTCAAGCCATGCTCCTTTTCTCTCGTTATTTACAGCTATTAAGCTATCGTTCCCATCGCTGAGCATAACAGAAAGCATTTGATTAATTTCTTCTACATCTCTAAAAGGATAAGTTTCCTCAAGAAGCAAAACAAGATCTAATTTTTTATTATTTTTTTCATACTCCTCGATTGAAAACTTAATAACCTCAGATATGCCTATATATTCCTTTGATAACCTCTTGGGTCTTCTTATAATCTTAGAAGCACCAAGCTTCTTTGAAACTTTTGCTGTGTAAGCTGAATCAGTCGATACAATAATCTCATTTATATCATTTATTTTTTTAATTAGATCAATGGTTTTCTTTACAAGAAAATTATTATTTACTTCAAGTAAGTCACCTTTAATTGGGATAAGAGCAGCAATGTTTGGTTTCTTAATATTTTTTATTTTTTTCTTGTTCACTGATATTGAATCAAGAATCTTGACAATATTCTTTGCTCTTTCTTCATTTAGCCCCTGATGGATTCCATGATGATGGAAGACGCTAGCTTCTGGATCATAAATAATCTTATAACCTTCTGAGATCATTTTTTCTCCCCAAATTCTATCTTCAATGTTCGAACACTCATTATCAAATGGGTATTTCTTCCATGTCTTTCTTTTTAATGCGCTGTTTGCATTATGAAAAAAAGGATCTTTTTTTTGTACTTTTCTATCTAGACCAAAAGTGATGGTTAAGTCTCTTTTATCAAGAAACGATGTAAAAGAAAGGGGTTCCTGCCTTCCATATACACCTGCTATATCATCTTTTTTAAGATTCCTTATAAGATTTTTCAACCAATCTTTATTTTTAGGAATGCAGTGGCCTGAAATAATAGAAATATATTCTCCATCCGAAGCCTCAATTCCAAGATTTATGGACTTTCCAGGTTTAAATTTACCTTTTGGGCGATAGTTTACTAATTTAACATTAAATTCTTTTGCAATTTCAACAGTATTATCAGATGAATCATTATCAACAAGTATTACCTCATGATTCTTGTAGGATTGCTTTTCAATGGCACTCAAACACTGACTAATCCAACGCTCTTCATTTCTTGTTCTTACGATGATAGATACTTTATTTTTTTTCATTTCCTTTCTTTCTTATGTTGAGAGCAGCTTCAGCTAATTGTAAGTCTTCTAAATGATGAATATCAATAGAAGTGAAGTCATCATCAGTAGTTATAATATCTACTTTGTCTCCAATTCTTTTCCCTTCCCTCCATAGCCAAGCCCTGCTCGCACATGCTAATCCAGTATCTTCTCTTACAATTGTTCTTCTAACTTGTCTAGATGCATATTCAGACATCCAATCTCTTAGCCTAATCCAATCACCATTGTTATCTTTTTCCCAAAAATTTTTATGAGTTTTAGCGCCAACAAATACGCTTTCAAGCTCTGGTCTACTAACTAATCTTGATATTGACTCATCTATCCAAGCTGGATTCCTAAAAATATCAGTTGCAGTTAAAAAAACTGCGATGTCGAAATACTTCTCAGTTAGCTTCTCATACTCTAATAAAGCATGTTGTAGAGTTTCTTCCGTAGTTGACAGATCTCCTGATATTTCACTTGGTCTCAGAAAAGGTACTTCAGCACCAAATTCTTTGGCAGTCTTAGCTATGGCCTCATCATCGGTAGTTACTAAAATAGTATCAAGACAATTTGCCATTTTTGCATGCTCTATTACTCTGCCAATTAAAGGTACTCCATCGAGCATCCTTAAATTTTTCCTTTTTAAACCTTTGGAACCGCCTCTAGCGCATATTATTGCTATTGATGTTAAGTCTTTTGAATTATTAATCATTTTGAATTATTTACATTGTTTGAGCTTTAATTAAGTTACTTAATTTGGTTTCGGGATTCTTTAAAAGCAGCTCCATTTTACCCTCCTCAACAACTTTTCCTCTTTCTACAACAAGCACATAATCAAAACTTTTTATGCTAGCTAGTCTATGAGCTACAGCTATTATTGTCATCTTTTTCCTATTAAGCTCTATTGTGTCTCGAATAGCCAATTCAGTTTCTGTATCAAGTGCACTAGTTGCTTCATCAAGTAATAAAACTTCTGGGTTGCGAAAAAGCTCTCTTGCAATAAATAATCTTTGCCTTTGTCCACCAGATAAATTTATTCCATTTTCACCAACTCTTGTGGCATATTTATTTGGTAATTGCATTATAAATTCATGTAAAGATGCTGCTCTTGCAGCAGACTCAATTTCAGCTTGATGGATATCTGCATCCTCATGAAAAGAATTGTTTGGTGCTATGTTATTAGCAATAGTATTATCAAATACAACTGAATTTTGGGTAATATAGCCTAACTTATTTCGCCATGATTCAGTATCTAATTCGCTCTCTAGCTGACCACTTAAAAAGATTTCTCCTTTTTTTGGTCTTATTGATCTTGCAATCAGATCTAGAATAGTAGATTTTCCTCCACCTGAGGGGCCAACAATCGCAACAGACGTGTATGCATTAATTGTAAAATTTAAATTACTAAGGCAAAAAGATTTATCATTCTCCGAGTAAGAAAAGTTAACGTTTTTAAATTTAATAGTAGGTCTAAAATTTTCTATTTCTAGCTCTCCACTAGTTTCTTGATGATTTTGAAGGTTATTAATCTCTTGTGAATATAACTCTATTGCTCCTGCAAACTCTGCATAAGTCAAATAATCTGTTTGAGCAACAGTAATTGAACTTATAGCTTTCTGCAGCAGAGCTACCATTACAAGTAATGAAGCAAGACTTGAACCAAAATATTGAACTTCTATTATAAGTAGTAGACCTATCATTAATATTGCAAGTGGTTCTCGTAATGTCTGAGCTAATACCTTGATTAAGGCAATTTTTACTTGGGATTTACTTATCTTTTTATTGGCTTTTCTTGCTTCCTTAAGCGCGTTATCCATTTGCAATGTTGCTCTAAGGTACTTGCTGGCTGCTAGAGCTTGAATTATGCTGCTAGACATTAAACCAGTATCATTCGATATATCTCTTGATAGAAAATTAACTCTATTATTTAGTTTCCTATAAGCAAGCAGAATAAATATACCAGCTGATAAAAAAGCAACAAGCATGTTTGGAGATATTAACCAGCACACAATTAGATAAATCAAAGATAATATTAAATTGGATAAAAAACGTAAAAAAGCTGTATAGGCAGATGCAATTCTTGAAGGCTGCTCATTACAAATATTGTTATAATGACCAATAGGGAATTCAAAAAACTTCATTAAATTAACTGAGGATGACAATTTGAAAGCCTTCAATCTTAGATTCTCTAGTAGCTCGCCCTTAAGAATTTGACCATAAGACTGAGAAATGAATGAAACTATACCTTTAAAGAAAAAAACTGAGATCATTAGTAAAATAATTAAAGTCATATTATCTTGGATGCCTAAAAAGGTAACAATTTCACTAATAAAATTAGCAACCATGCCACTAGTTTCATCATTTGGGACAACATCTTGATCAAGGCCAGCTTGCAAAACTGGGATTATTAGCATAATTCCTAGGCTATCAAGAAAGCCAGCAATAAAAACCAGTCCAACCACTAAAGTAAGTCTGTAGGAAAAGAAGCCCCAAAAAAAATTTATGTGACGAAAAATAGAATTTTTTGGGGCGCTAATCATATTAAAGTTTAATTATAAAGGTATCTTAGGGATGCTATAAATAATCCAAACCCAGAACCAATGATAATGCTTAATATGTAAAATTTGAAATAATTGAAGAACCGATTATCTGATATTACTATGCTGTCTAAAATAATAAAAAGCTCTCCAGAAGGAGATAAATTTTCAAATTTATAAACAAAATTATTAACCATTTTGGATGCTAACTCTTTATTTAAATAAATGTTTTTATTAATCTCAGAAAGATTCGCTAAATTCATTTCAGCATATGAGATTTGTCTATCTATTTTATTAATATAAAAAGTATTTAAATCACCTGCTATATGAGCTAACCATTCTTCTGCAAGTTGGGGGGACTCATGAAAAATTGCTAATTCAATAAATTGAGATTTAAATCTGCGATACACTTTAAATCTACCTTTAAACGCCCTATATAATTGATCTTCAGTAGGCTTATTAATAATCCAGTTGTTTTCTAATGAATTAAAAATTTTAGGATCATAGATAAGCTGATTGTTTGCAGAATCCCATGAGCTAACAGCAATAAGGTCTTCAGGTTTAATCCTCTTATTTATAAAATAATTTAAAAAATCTCTAGTTTGGCTAAGCTGAGTTATGTTTCCGAAAGTAATATAGCTATTAAAACCTCGCTCACCAATATAATGTGGGCTATCTCTGTGGGTTAAGATATACCTTGAATCATAATTATAATTCCAATTATTAGAAGTTGGAGCAATAGTTACTGAAGCATTATATTGATCCGCATTATTTAAAAGCTGAATATAAGCAAAAAAAATAGAGCATATAATAGAAATAATTATCTCTTTTCGCCCATTTATTATTAATTCTTTAATATTCTGAGTTTTGAGATCTCTTTTTATATTAGCGATACTTTCCATTTTATTTTTGTTGTGTATACAAGTACCAACCTACAAATTTCTCAATACCTTCTCGGATAGTAGTTGACGGCTTAAAACCAACATCTTTTATTAAATCATCAATGTCTGCGAAAGTGGTAGGTACATCGCCAGGCTGCATTGGGAGTAAGTTTTTTATTGCTTTTTTACCACATGCGTTTTCTATAGCTGTTATAAACTCATTAAGTGTCACTGGGCTATTATTACCAATGTTGTATATTTTATAAGGTGGGCTAGATGCGGAAATACTACTTTTTTGATTGTCTGGTATTTTATCTATTAATTTAATAATTCCATGAATAATATCATCAATATATGTAAAGTCTCTTTTCATATTACCATTGTTATAAATATCTATAGGGTCGCCGTTTATAATCGCTTTTGTGAACTTATAGTAGGCCATATCGGGTCGTCCATGTGGTCCATATACAGTAAAAAATCTTAATCCTGTTGTTGGAATATTAAATAAATGGCTGTATGAATGGGCCATTAGCTCATTAGATCTTTTAGTTGCAGCATAAAGAGAAATGGGATGATCAGCTCTATCATTAGCACTGAAAGGTTGATGCAAATTCATTCCATAAACAGAAGAAGAAGATGCATAAATTAGATGTTTAATATTCTTGTGCCTGCAACCTTCAAGAATATTCATAAAACCCACTAGATTTGAATCAATATATTTATGAGGTTTTTCTAGAGAATACCGCACTCCAGCTTGGGCAGCTAGATTTATTACAGTATCAAACTCATATTGTTTAAATATTTTTTCAATACTTTTTCTATTAGCAATGTCTTCTTTTAAGAACTCAAATTTAGTTGCGTTTTTATTATCTGAGATGGCATCCAATCTATTCAATTTTAAAGTTGGATCATAATAATCATTTAGATTATCAATACCAATAACGGAGTAACCTTTATTAATTAGTTCATTGACAAGGTGAAATCCAATAAAGCCAGCTGCTCCAGTAACAAGAATTTGCACTTACTTAGCCTTGGTACCTGTATTTTAAATTTGTACTCATTTATTTAAATAGATATGCATTATTTTTTGCTTGAATTAATTATTCTAAAAAATGCCAATAATACGGAGATTACAAGCCCAATTATAAAACCAGCAATTGATATCATTGCCCTATTTGGAAGTGATTTTTTTTCCATTACAGCTGGGGTGTCAATGTAATCGTAAACGTAGTATTCGGATGCCTCTATTAACGCCAATTTTTTTGCTTCCTCCTGCAGAAGCGCAGTTATAGCAAGTTTTACTTCAGCAATGGAAGTTTTAGAGAGTTGTTCATTAAGAAAATTTACTGCAGCTATAGACTGTTCTCTATCCTTCTCTCTATAAAATAGATTTATTTGGTCTAAGATTAATTCAACCCACTTTTTTGCAATAAAAGGAGATTGATGTTTTATTTGTATTGTTATGAAACCAGAAACTGGATCCTTAGAAATACTTAAATTACTCATGAACTTTTCAAAGCTTTCTTGGGGAGAGGGTACTGATTTGTTTAGCGGTTGAACTGTTCTTATCCAAGTTTCCGAATTTATATCAAATATATCTTCATCAAAAGTATTTAAATTTGTAGCGCGGCTCCATGATTTAAAGGCCATTAATTCAGGAAGATAGATATTAGGATAAATACTTGTTTCAAAGAAACTTAAAGTCTCAAGCTTCTTTAAGGCTGTTACTGAATTCATTGAGCCTGAACTCAAAGAAGATGCAGAAATACCTGCTAAGCCTGCAAGACCTCCCAATTGCCCTAAAGCATTGCTAGAATTTTTAGAGGATTCAGCAGGAAAAACTAATGCAGTAGATTGATATATGTTGGGTAAATTAAGGGAATATAAAACCGATGAGATTGAAATTATAGCTGTTACGATACTTATTAATATTTTTTCTTTTAATAAAGCCTGGATCAATAACTTAAGATCTATCTTATTAGTTGATATAAATTGATTTTGGTTATCTTTATCAGGGTACTGCATTACTTTGATAATATAGCCCGAACATTATTTCTGCCTCTCTTAGAGACATAGTTTTCATTAGCAATTACTCTTAATGATGCTTTACTTGCCAAAATTTCAACAGTTTTATTGTTATAAATAACCTCATGTTGACTCATAAATCTATCATGATTAATTTCGAGGAACCCTATATCTAAAGTGGATGGCATTTCAATACAAATCATTCCAGTTTCTGAGAGATATTGTTTTAAAAGTTTTAGAAAATCAACAGGGTAGTCAACATGCTCTACTACATGATTTGCGGTAATAAGATCAAAATTTTTCCCTATGGTTTTATGGCTATTTTCATCTAAATATACCTCATGAATCTTGACGCCATGTTTTTGCGCAATTTCACTTGACCCAGGTGTTGGTTCTATAACTAATGATTTCCACCCAGGAAAATATTCTTGGAACCCGTATGCAAAAACTCCTAAGCCACCACCAACATCCAAGTGTGATCCTGTATTTTTAAGAAACGTTTTAAGGTAGTCATACTTTTCATGATTTTCAGATTTTTCCTTTGGTAGACTCGAAACTCTTTGGAAGTATTCATAATGAGTTTCATTCCTCAAACCCTGATCTCTAAAGATGGAATAAAGATGATCCTTTTCAGCCTCTGTAAGGAAATAATTCCTATATGTAAACCCACAACTATCACACTCTTTGTAATATCTTTTTAAATCTTTGTATTTTATACCCATATAATCAAGGTACGTATCATGACAGTTAGAAACGTCAAGAACCTCTTTTCCTTTAGTTTCTCCACAGAGTTTACAGCAGGATTCAATCATAACTTTAACTAAACTTATATTATTGTTATTAATATTATATCAGCAAGAATGTTCAGAGTATGCACATTAAATTCAAGATAAAATCTTTATAAAATAATCTGGTCACCAGAATTAGTTTGTAATAGTAAATTAATTAATAATAAATTCTGCAAGATCTCTCTCGATATTCTTATATATTTGTTTATTTTGAGAATAATCTGATTTCCATTTTTCTATATTCTTCTTTGAAATTTCAGGAATAAATTTTGTCATTTTTTTTGAGTGTAAATTGGGATTAATGCCAGCAAAACTAAAAATATTCGCAACTGACTCATCATAATTTTGGCACATATCCTCAAATCTAACGATATGGACATCTCGAAGATCAGCAATTTTATGTTGATCTCTTCTTATTGATTTAAAAAACTTAATAAATCCTTCAGCTTTTTTTTCACTAGATTCAATTATGGGAATATATCTATCTCTTCCTGATGAAATAATTTCGTAAAAGACATCTCTTGGGTCGCGATCTATGATGATTAATTTTGGCTCATCAAAGTAATTAATAATCTGTCGTACTTTGACCTCACTATATAAAGGAATTGATTTTGGAAGAACTATTTTATCTTCGCAGTTAATTGATAACTCATTTAAAAAACCATTCATAATCGTTTTTAAATAATCACGAGTTAAGTTCATAAATTTTTCCTTACTCGGGTATGCTAAATTTGCAGTTTGGCGAAAAAGCTTTTTATTATTTGCGATTTTTTTTGTTATCTTTTTAAATGCATATTGAAGACCTGACTTCCTAAAATCATAAAAATGCCAATCCATGGGATACTCAAAATCAGTAATATTATTTAGATACTTGTCAGTGGCATGAATAAATAGATTACTTGATCTAGATTGGTATGCGTATCCAGGCTTACCAATTCTTGTAATACTTCTAGCATAATTTTGACAAAGCCATCTAAAGTCTTTAATTGCTAGATCAATTATCTCTGGATCTAAGGTGTTGAAAATTGCATCTTCAAGGTCACAAATTCCGTACCTTTCTTTTAACAGTCTAAACTCCATATTGCCAGGCTGCTTACCAGGAAGAACAAGAAATTCATCAATTTCTCGAAACAATTCTCCAATTATTGTTCCCCCAGTATATGCATAACCAGAATATAAGATTGTTTTCATTGGCTAACTTTCATATTAAATTTATATCAATAAGCAAAAAATCAAGATTATTAACTTTTGGCTTAAGCTTCAATGAAATCTTTGTTATTGACTTTGAAACTAGACAATTTTTCATTACTTTACTTTGCTCAATGGTGCCCGAGGCCGGACTTGAACCGGCACGATATTTCTATCGAGGGATTTTAAGTCCCTTGTGTCTACCAATTCCACCACTCGGGCAAAAAAGCTAATAATTCCTGTGAATTATACGTTATAAATTAATTAATGGTTTAGAAAAAACTATTATGCTTTTATCAAAGTTTGCCCTTTTCTCTAAGTTTTTTCCTAATCTTTGTAGCACTTATACCAGTTATAGACTCATCAAAGATTTCCTCTTCAAAACTATAACCAACACCTCTTCCATATGTAATATTTACAATATTAGGCACGAGCATAATTTCATATTCTAAGCCTCTTTTAAAACCATCTTTTTTAAGACCATCTTCAATATTTGAGCAAACAGTATCCCAGTCAAAAGGATTGTCATCTTGACCATCTCCTCCACTAGCTCCTTGCACATCACGGACTTGAATTATTACTTGCCCGGTCTTTACCACGCATCTTTTAAAGAGTTCCTGATGTCCATCATGCCAAGGCTGCCAACGGCCTAACATTTGAACTGTAGGTTTTTTCCAATCAAACATATTTTTCTTTTATATCATGTGCGATATTTATGTGATTCTTATCATTCCATTCAGTTATATGAAAATCAACTGATTTTGGCTTCTGAAAAATATTGTTGGTATCTTCAAATCTACCCTTAGAAATAGTGTCCATCCATATAGTAATGTCTGCATTAAAGTTCTTTCTTGTCTCGTGAGTTGGGCAAACAAAATCACACAAAACAAATCTTCCGTTTTTCTTTTCAAAATCCGCAAAACATCTCATTCTGTTTGATTGTCTCATTCTTCCTTCAGTTGAAAAATCCCAATCATTTGCCATCTCTCTTACTTTATCTGCATTGTACCAAGCAGCTTGGAGAAGAGGCTGCAGTCTTTCAGTTAGATAAGTTTTACCACTTCCTGGAAGCCCCATAATAAGAACTTTCATATAATATCCTCAAAAAAAAATTATTATACAGAAAAATTTTGGCAAAAATATTTATTTTGGAGGCTGAGGCCGGAATCGAACCGGCGTACACGGATTTGCAGTCCGCTGCATGACCACTCTGCCACCCAGCC
>MDTD01094101.1_pt1 | contig 29804 bp, 27 predicted proteins | sample 811221 | NCBI WGS metagenome assembly MDTD01 (sample SAMN05326646, study PRJNA326480) | marine metagenome | isolation source: seawater | place: Pacific Ocean: South West | collected 2011 | reverse complement strand
GGCAGCAGCCATCATTGTATTGATGATAATACCCGGAACCCTGACATCCATGGCCAGGGTGGAACCCCCGTTAAATCCGATCCAGCCGATCCAGAGAAGCAGCGTTCCTAAAACGGAAAGGGGCAAATTGCTCCCGCAGATGTCAACCGGCTTTCCTTCGGGTGTAAACCTTGCTTTTCTCGGGCCCACCACAAGGAGGACGGCCAGGGCCATCCACCCCCCGACGCTGTGCACCACGGTGGACCCGGCAAAATCCACAAACCCTTCGGCCCCGAGCCATCCAGCCGGAACACCGGTTTCAATACCGTTCCAGGCCCAATGGCCGAACAGGGGATAGATAAAAGCGGATAAAAATGCGGCAATGCCCAGATAGGACGAGAACCTCATCCGCTCGGCCACAGCACCTGAAAATATGGTGGTGGCCGTACCGCAGAACATTGCCTGAAACAAAAAAAAGGAAACCAGATGGAAACTGCTGCCGAACTCGGGGGTGAACCCCGTGGTGCCGACTATACCGGCAAAGGAGATGCCAAACATGATTCCAAAGCCTGCCAGCCAGAAAATCATGACGGAAAATACAAAATCCGCCAGATTCTTGATGGCGACATTGATGCTGTTCTTCTGGCGTGTGAGTCCGGATTCAAGACACATGAATCCGGGCTGCATTAAAAAGACAAGTACCGCTGAAACGATGACCCATAAATTGTCAACAATGGAACTTCCCATACCCTGCTCTTCAATTTTAATTGGTTTGAGTTGTCACAACTCCCCCGGGATATCCACAAAAGTGACTTACCCGCGCAACTATCAGAGCAGTTAAATGGCAATTAATGTGCCATCATCTCGAAGAAATTTGATTTAGATCATGTTTACGAACACTTACACCAAAAAAACACACAGAAAACACCATTTAAAAAAAACTTTTTCGTAATTTTCGAACAGCCATTTTCTACATTTATGTAACGACCAGTTGGTTTCAACCCCACGCAAGGCTGGCGCCCACAGGATTATCGCCCAGGTACTGACGGAAATCTGGACCGGTCTGTGTGGGGATAGAACTTGGCGCCGGAAAACATGTTCATGAACTCCTGGTTCACGTTGAGTTCAATGTAGGTGATGGTTTCCCGGATCGCCATGACCCGGTCAAAGGCCGTGGTGTCTGTTAGCATCAGCGCCGCACCACCCAAAGATGAGTTGCCCAGCACCTCAAAGACGGATCTGTCCATATCCGGCAGCATGCCGATGGAAATGGCGGACTCAGGGTTGATAAAAGAGCCAAAGGTGCCGGCCACGTAGAATTTATCCAGGTCCTCGAATTCAAGTCCTGCGGTGTTTTTAACAATCACCTCCAGAATCGTGTACATGGCGGCTTTGGAGGACGTCAGGGAGTTGAGATCCACCTGGGTGAGGCAGATGGGTTCACCCGTTCCCGACGCCGGTGCATGGACCAGGACAAAGGCGGGAATCTCATCCTGTTCGATGAGGCGCTCACCACAGGTCTCCGGGACGAATTTGCCCCGGATATCTACCATGCCGGATAAAAAGAGTGCTGCTGCCAGGTCGATCATGCCTGAGCCGCAGATACCTATGGGCGACGCCTCTTCAATGGTATGCACCCTTACCTCCCGGGTTGCGGGATCTATGGCTACGGTATCGATGACCCCGGGGCCGGCTGTCATTCCCATCTTTGAGACGCCCCCCTCCAGGGCCGGGCCGGCCGCACCGGCACAGGCGATGAGCCAGTCTTTCGACCCCACAACGATTTCCGCATTGGTTCCCACATCCACCACCAGACAGGGCATTTCCTTTTTGTCCAGATCGCTGAAGATGATGCCGGCCAGAAGATCCCCGCCGAAGTAGGAGCCGATGTTGGGAAAGAGAAAGGCCAGTCCCCCGTCGCGGATCTTGAGGCCGATATCGGCGGCCTGCAGGGTGTCCGGGATATTGATGCAGGGGATGTAAGGTTCTTTGATGATCTCAAAGGCATCGATGCCAAGAAAAAGGTGGGTCATGGCCGTATTTCCGGCACCGGTCAGGATAAAGACATCATCGGTGGTGCAGCCGCAGGTCTCACAGAGCGCTGCCAGGTGCGTGTTGACCCCGTCAACCACCAGTTTCTGGAGTTCGGCAAGCCCCCCTGGCCGGTTGGAATGATGAATCCGGGCCAGCACATCCGGGCCGATGGCGGCCTGGGGGTTGTCCAGGCCGGTTTCTCCCAAGGCAACACCGGTATCAAGATCCACAAGCCGGATCACGATGCGGGTGGTGCCGATATCCACCGCAGCACCCAATACTTGTCCGGCCTGACTGCCATCCGGATCCGGCGGCAGCAGGTCCACCAGGCGCCACGACCGCCGGTCTTTGAACATCACGGCCCTGGCGCTGTAGTCCCAGTGCCGAAGCTTACCCGGCAGGCCTTTCAACAGATGAAAGGGAATGTGGACTGAATCTGCGCCGACGTTTTTTTGCAGGGCCATCTCCAGGCGCTGGGCATCGGCCAGGTTATTGCCCAGCACCGGTCTCTCCACTTTTATATGTCTGACATATCCCTGCCCGCCCCCTTGCTCCGGGGCTGTGGAACTCATTTGCGCAATCCCTCCAGCCGGGCCTTAACCTTTGGAAAATAATTCATTTCCGTATGGGGAAGAAAGAGCGCTCCCATGTAATGGTCCATATAAGAAGGTATCGTTGCCAGTTCAAAGTTGGTCATCATGCTCACCACCTCCCCTACCTGCCGGCGAAGCGCATTGGTCAGGCAGTTGATCTTGCACCCCAGGAGCGACCCGTTGCCCAGGTAGGTGACTTTTTCCGGCTCAATTTCGGGCAAAAGGCCGATGGTAATGGCGCTTTCCAGATCCACGTAGGAGCCGAACCCGCCGGCCAGGATGATCCGCTCCACATCCTGAATTCCCAGGCCGATCTCATCCAGCAGGGTCAGGGCGGCGGAGTACATGGCACCCTTGGCCCGGATCAGGTTATCGAGATCCGGTTCGGTGATGGTGATATCCCTGTCGATCTGGGTATTTTCCTTGTCCACCAGGACGTATTCCCAGATATCATCTTTTTCCCGGATCCTGGACGTGGGCAGTTCCCGGTTGAACTTGCCCCGGGAATCAATAACGCCCACTTCCAGCAGGCGGGCGGCCAGGGTAATGAGGCCGGAGCCGCATATGCCCTTGGCCTTGACGTTCCCCACGGTGATGATCATGGGTTCATAGGTTTCAGGATCTATGGAAAAGTCTTCGATGGCCCCTTTGGTGGCCCGCATCCCGAACTTGACACCGCCCCCCTCAAAGGCCGGGCCGGCGGAAGCCGCCGTACAGACCATCCAGTCCTGGTGGCCGATGACGATCTCCGCATTGGTGCCGATATCCATATATAAGGTAAGCTCCGAAGACTGGTACATGCCCGAAGCCATGACACCGGCGATGATGTCACCGCCCACGTAGGAGGAAACGCCGGGATAGATCAGGGCAATGGTGTGTTCCGGCAGGTCCAGGTGAATCTCCCTTGCCAGGAATGGCGGATAAAGGATGGATGCCGGCACATACGGGTCTTTACGGATATAGGTGGGGTTGATGCTCAGCAACAGTTGGGTCATGGTGGAGTTGCCCGCCAGGGTGATGGTGGAAATCTCGGAGCGGTTTACCCCGCCCTTTTTTATGCACTTGCCGATGACCGTGTTGATGGTCTCCACCACCTTTTCATGGAGGATCTCAAGTCCATTCCCCTTCTCCGTATAGATAATCCTGGAGATCACATCCTCCCCGTAGGAGATCTGGCCGTTGAACTCCCCGTGCTGCCCCAGCACCTCGCCGGTATGCAGATCCAGGACCTGTCCGTAAACCGTAGTGGTGCCGATATCCACGGCAATGGCAAAATTGCGGTCCGTGGTGTCGCCGGCTTCGATATTGATGATCCGGTTCCGGCCGTCTTTGCGCACCGGCCGGACAATGGTGGCCGTAACCTTGAAATCCTGCTCCCTTATGATATCCGGCACCTTCCGGATGAGGGCAAGGTCCATGGTCAGATGGTGTTCGTCGTGGGCAATTCTTAAGTGATTGATGATCCTTGCCACATCCGCTTGGTTGTCACCTTCCATGGCAGGATCCAGATCAAGGAAAATCTTTTCCACCGGGGGAATAAACAGGCCGTTCTCCTTGAGCGCCTCCATATCCATATGCATGGCCCGGGCCGTATGCCTTGCCGGCGCCTGCTGATTGAGGCGGCTGGTCTCCATATCGGATTCCACCGGAATGCGCACGGTCAGGTCGGATGCCACCTGTGCCGTGCAGGCCAGGCGGTATCCTTGATCCTGGTCCTCCCGGGACAGGTGTTCGGACACCCCGCCTGCCACCTGCCCCTCTTCGATAAGCACCCGGCATTTGCCACAAACCCCGCTGCCGCCGCAGGAGGCATTGATATGAACTCCGGCTTCCAGGGCCGTCCGGATCAGGCTCTCGTTTTCGCCAACTTCTACAACTTTGTCATGGGGGAGAAACGTTACGGTGTAGGTCATTATGTCATCCTTACGGCCGCGCCACCGGAAACCACCGGGCGGCCGGCCTGAGTGTATGGTATCAGTCCGCAAATGCGTCATGGTCATTTTCAGCCAGGCAATTATAAACCCTGGCACCGGGTTTGCCAAGGATGTTCACTTTTTTAACATAGGAAAGGACGTTCACTCCAAATGAACCGGTTTCATTTTTCGCAATTCGCATTTTTCCTCAAATTTGTGGAATAAAATTACTCATTCACAAATCATTTTACTTGAATACGGCCACAAGTAAACTTCATGTACCACCCTGTGCCTCTTGTTCTATGGGGATTTTCACACCTGCATTACAAGCAAACACTTATAATAAAAGGCAACCTGAAATTGGATTGATCTTTTGGAAAAGTTGTGGAAGTATTAGTAGTCTATCTATCGGGAACGACGATAAAGTTAGGTATTTATCTATCAAAAGGGGACTTTAAATGAACACGGTTGACGAACCCAGATTAAGGGAAATTGTAGGGGAAAACAATATCAAGTCAGATCCGTCTGACCTGTATGTTTACGGGTCGGATTCCTCTGTCCACCATGCCATGCCATGGGTGATTGTGAAACCTGATAACACCCAGCAGGTTCAGAAAATCATGGTCTATGCCAACGAGAACAAAATCCCGGTCATCACCAGGGGCGGCGGCTCAGGCATGTGCGGCCAGACCGTACCTGTAAACGGTGGTATTATTCTGGACATGAAAGGCATGAACCGGATTCTGGAAATCAACCTGCCCGATGTTTACTGCCGGGTAGAACCCGGAGTGGTAGACGACGATCTGAACCTGGCCTTGAAACAATACGGGGTATTTTATCCCCCTACGCCTGCATCCTCACGGATTGCCACCATCGGCGGTGAAATCGGAAACAACGCCTCAGGGGTTAGATCCGTCAAATATGGGGCCACCCGGGACGCGGTGCTGGGCATGAAAGTGGTCCTGCCCAACGGCGACCTGGTCTCCTTAGGTGCCCATACCAGAGTTGAGGCCTCCGGCTATCAGCTCCACAAACTCATGGTGGGGTCCGAAGGCACCCTGGGGGTTGTGGTGGAAGCCACCCTGAGCTTTGTACCCATCCCCGAATACCGCTGCATGGGGGTTGCCAACTTCGACTCCCTTAAGGATGCCGGAGAAGCCATCGGCTCTATCATGGCATCCGGTGCCAACCCATCCATGCTGGAACTGGTGGACTCGGTGGCCATCAAGGCCGTCAACAAAACCATGGACCTGGGGCTGAAGGAAGTGGCCGCCTCCCTGATCTTTGAGGCCGACGGCCAGGTCAAGGAAGCCGTGGACTATGAGATCAACAAGATGAAACAGGTCTGTGAAAAGCACCACGGCCAGGACATCTGGGCCAGCTACGATCCCAAGGAAAGGGCCAAGATATTCATGGGCCGGAAAAAATTATTCCCCGCCCTGTCCAAATACGACGACAACCTGGCCTCCACCTCCCTGGCAGACGACATGGCCGTACCCTATTCCAAAATGGCGGAGATGGCCGCCAAAATCCACGAGGTAGCGGCAAAGAACGATATCATCATGACGGCCTACGGTCACTGCGGTTCCGGCTGTATGCACACCAAAATTCTTATGGATACCAAGCGAAAGGACCAGTGGCAGTCCGCCAGAAAGGCCATCACCGAAATCTACGAATATGTCCGGTCCGTGAACGGCACCACCTCTGCGGAACACGGCATCGGCCTGTCCAAGGCAGAGTCCTTTAAGGTGGAAAAACAAGATTCCATCAATATGCTGGCCACCATTAAATCGGCACTGGATCCCAACAACATCCTCAATCCGGGCAAGCTTATGCAGGCACCGGACGACTGGGTCAATGTCACCAACCTCAGATACGCCGTGAACAGCTAAAGGAGAGGGGTAATCATGGAAATCAAAGAAGCGAAATTTACCAACCTGAAGAAATGGGAAGGGACACTGGCCAGCTGTATCAGATGCGGATACTGCTATGAGCACTGCCCCATGTACAAACATACGGGATGGGAATCCGATGCCCCCAGGGCCAAAATAATCACCGCCTTCGGCCTGGCCACCGGGCAAATCGAACTCACCCCTTACTCTGCGGAGAAGATGTTCAACTGCTTTTACTGCAAACGGTGTGAAGCCGCCTGTTCATCCGGGGTAAAACTGACTGAAGTATTCACTGATGCCAAACAGGACCTGATGGACATGGGCCTTAAAGGTCCCGGCACCACCTCCGTCACCTATATGAACTGCGCCCGCTGCCTGATCTGTGTCGGTGCCTGTCCCCACGAGGCCCGCTCCCATACCGAAGACGGCATCGAAACCAACCCGGCCAAATGCCAGGCCTGCGGTATCTGTGTGGAGGTCTGCCCGGCCGGGGCAGCCACCATCGAAAACACCTTCGGCACCTCCCGGTCCGAGCTCTCTGACCGGGCCAAAGCCTTCCTGGATGCCCATAACGACGCCCAGGTCATCGTCTTTGCCTGCAACTGGTCCTACTACCCGGAACTCCAGGCCTCCCGCCTGCCGGAATCCGAGACCAAAGACAACGACTATGAAATCCTGGTGAACATGTGCGGCGGCCGCCTTGAGGCACAGTTGCTCATGGCCCCCTTCCTGAACAAGGCCAAAGGAGTGCTTGTGGCCTGCTGTCCCGAAGGGGAATGCCAGCATGACGGCAACAAGAAGGCCATCAAACTCGTTGAAAACCTGAAAACCACCCTGGAAAAGGTGGGTATTGATTCCTCACGGATTCAGCTGGTGGAAATTCCGGCCGGCGACAAAACCCTCTTCCAGGCGGAAATCGATACCTTTGTAGAACAGATGAACCAGTTAGGTCCCATTCGCTGATAAGGAGAGACCATGCAGATAGAAGTACCCTACGGTAAAGACGGTTCCATGTCCGCCACCCTGGATGACGACATCCGGGTGGATTTCCTGGAAGCCAACGATGTGGAAATTTCGGATGAAGACAAGTGCATTGAAGAGGCCATTGCCAACCCCATCAACTCAAAGGACTTCAACACCTTTATCGGGGATGCCAAGAACGTATTGGTAATCGTAAATGACGCCACCCGGCCCACCCCCACAAAGAAGGTGCTGGACGTCATCTTCCCCGAGCTTGAAAAAGTCCCGTACAATTTCATCATCGCCACCGGCGCCCACAGGGGTCCAAGCGAAGAAGAGTATCTCCAGATCTTCGGCCCTTACTACGAGAAGGTGAAGAACAACATCATCGTTCACGACGCCCGCAAGGACGAGGACATGGTACTCATCGGCAAGTCCTCCAATGGTACGGACATGTATGTGAACAAGGCCGGGGTTGAAGCCGACAAGTTCATCATCATCTCTTCGGTGGAACCCCATTACTTTGCCGGTTACACCGGGGGCAGAAAATCCTTCCTGCCCGGCATCGCAGGGTATAAGACCATTGAGCAGAACCACAAGCTGGCCCTGGTGCCCGAAGCCAAAGCCCTGGCCCTGGACGGCAACCCGGTCCACGAAGATATGATCGACGCCATCAAGACCGTCAAACAGGAGATCTTCTCCATCATGACGGTGCTGGACAAACACCACAAGGTCTATGCCACCTGCTGCGGCCATATCAACGATTCCTTTCATGCCGCCATCGACCGGGCCAATGAAGTCTTTGCCGCCAAGCTGAAAGAAAAGGCCGACATTGTCGTCTCCATCGTCAAGTTCCCCCAGGAAATCGACCTTTACCAGGCCCAGAAGGGCATCGACAATGCCAAACTGGCCCTGAAGGAAGACGGCATCATGATCCTTGTGGCCAAATGCCGCTGCGGCATCGGCGGCAAGGCCTTTGCCGATCTTCTGGGCTCCTGCGACTCCCCGAAAGCCGCCCTGGACAAAATCGAAGAAGGCTATGTCCTTGGTTACCACAAGGCCGCCAAAATGGCGGAAATCGGACTCTGGGCACAGATGTGGGGGGTCACCGACATTGAGCCGGACGTCATCTCCAAGCTCTTTATCACCCCCCAGCCGGATCTCCAGACCGCCCTGGACAAGGCCATCGAAGAAAAAGGCAAGGACGCCTCTGTCCTTTTCCTTATGGACGGTGGGCTGACCGTACCCCTTGTAGGATAAATTTGGTAGAATAAATAAGCCTGACAGCGTATTCAAACTGCAGTTCTGCCCAGCGCAGAACTGCAGTTTTTTATTTCTATCCTGCGTATATCAAGCCGGACCTGTCATCTCCCCCCATATTCTTTTTGCCTTGCGGCATCTTGTTTCAAACTTTGAATCCTTTGTTTTCTGTCAATCTCCTCAAGGATTTTTATGAGGTCTTTCTTTGTGAGATCTGTCTTGGTGATGGTGTGTGTCTTCATGGCGCACCTGAAAATTTGCTTTCTGTTTAAATTAAGAATCCGTAAAACCGTTTCACCCGGGTCTGTGGCAGCACTTGCGTTTGCCTTAACCGTTAACGGAAAAACTGGAATCTTTGTTGATTTCCCTTTTTCTTGAGAAAAAACCGACGTTGATGGTCCGTTTCAGGTACTTGAACTCATACTGGAACGGCTCATTGTCATGGTCCAGGCCTTTTTCACAGGCGTCGATGAGTTCGGCCATCATCCGGCCCACAACCGGGGCATTTTTGTACTGGTTGCCGGAGGTGCCGATGGCCAGGTAGAATCCGTCCATATCGGATTTATCATAGATGGGAATCCAGTCATCGGAGATATCGTACAGGTCCACAACGCCCTTTGGCTGGTTGGGAACCTTGAGGGAGGGCACCCGCTTTGCCCATCTGTAGCACTGGGCTTTCCACTGCTCATCGGTCAGGACATTGTCTTTTCCGTGTCCGCCTTTTCCCGCATAAAAATCATCCGGATCAACGATTTCCCTTGTATCGCATTCCGGGTCTTCGGAACCGATCAGGAACATGTTGCCCACTTCCGGACGAGTATAGCAGCCCACGTCTCCGTCTGACATGTGGTAGCCGTCGTTAAGATAATCATACCCTTCCGGAGAGGCGCAGTACATCACCTCGTGGCGAAGTGCTTTGGTTTTGATGTTGCATCCCTCCCAGACACCGTCCGCCATTTTCGTGATCTTATATGAATGGGGACCGCCCACGTTGACGACAATCTCGGCGTCAATCTCGGTGCCGTCCTTGAGGGTAATCCCTTTGACTTTACCGTTCTCGCTGCGGATATCAACGACTTCCGCATTGAAGATGAACTCGGCGCCGCAGGTTTCGGCAGCCCGCATGATATTGTGGGCGGAAAGGGCGGGATCATTGACATAACCGCCTTCGGGACAGAAGATGGCGCCTTCCAGCATCTGGGTGGATTCATCGTAGAACCTGGGGTCCTCAGGCCGGCGCACCGGCCAGAATTTATGGGTATCGGCCACGGGCACCTTTTCCACGATGGTATCATTATCCCATTCTTCATAACCGACACCGACGGCATCATAGTGCTTTTGTACCTTGCGCCAGTCATGGCCGTCGGATTTGAGCAGGATGGAGCCGGTCTGCATGAATCTGGCCAGGCCTTTTTCATCTTCAACATGCCCCAGGTAGTTTTCCCAGTCCTGCCAATACTTGAAGCCCTCATAGGCCAGGGCCACCCCGTCTTCGGTGGAGTAATGGGCCCGGACAATGGCACAGGACCCGGCAGTGGAGCCTTCTCCGGCATCCGGCTGTTTGTCTACGTTCAGGGTTTTGTAGCCCATTTTGGACAATTCGTAAGCAATGGGGGTGCCGATAACGCCGGCACCGATGATGATCGCATCGTATTTCTTATTTTGGGTCATGACGGCTTCCTTTTTTGCAATTTTGTTTCCAGTGATCAAACCTGTGTTTAAATTTAGGTCTTGAGATAAATATATAGATTGGGTAGGATTAGTAAAATTATTTAAAACACAGATAAGGATCAGTTAAAATAATACTACCAGACTTCAACCGCCTCAAAGTGTTCTATCATATCTACCGCACCGGAAGCGTAGTAGCGGCGGCAGATGAGTTGTGCCTGACCCAGTCCGGCGTCAGTCAGCACCTGCAAAAGCTGGAGGCTGAAATCGGGGTGCCGCTTTTTACCCGCCTGCATAAAAAACTGATACCCACCAGCGGGGCACATAATCTTTTTAATATAGTGTCCGCCTTTGTGGAGGATTTGAGTATCGGTGTGAAATATATCTGCGACCACCATGAAAAACCCGTGGGGCACATTAAACTCGGCGGCCCCATGGAGTTCGGCCGCAATTTTTTCCTGCCGTTTCTCACCGCATTTCAAAAATCATATCCGGCCGTAAAGGTATCCCTATACAGCGGGAACCCGGCGGAATTGTTAAAACAGCTCTACGACGGGCAAATTGATATGGCCTTTGTCGATCTTTTCAGCTCTACGGAAAAGGGGCAGTTGATCGGCAACCTGTCCGCATATACGGCGGAATCAATGTTTGAAGTGGAGTTGCTTTTGGTCTGCTCAAACCAATATTACGACAGCCACATCAAAGGAGATCATTCATACCGGAATCTGAAAAACTGCACCTATGGGACATATGAAGCATACGGGGTGGAACTCAAAAGCTGGTTCAAACATCACTTTAAACGGATTCCCACGCATTTGAATATCAAGTTTCGGGCACAGAACATGCCCACCACCATATTATGGCTGAAAAATCATATGGGCCTTGGCATTGTGGACGGCTATTGGGTGGCGGATCTGATCGACAACGGAGATATCGTGCCGGTGACCACAGGCCAGCCCCAAATCATGAACCGGATTTCCATGATGCGCCTCCAGGACAAGGCCATGTCCACACTGGAAAACATTTTTCTCGACCATTTCCATGCCCATATGCGGCAGCAGAAGTGGACCCAGCGGGTCAGCTACCTGGGATTGTAAATATCACGCTGTGGGGTTTCCCCGCCCCAGGCAATCCGGGAAGAGCTTCCCATGGAGAGCGGATCAGGCTCACACATCCACCTTGAATCCCAGGTCCACTTCGGAAGCAGGGATGCCGCCACGAATCCCCCAATTATCCAGCGGCACCTCATGGATCACAATAAACACATCTTCCGGACGAATCCCAAGCCCACCCAGATTGGCAACAATTCCCTGATACAGCCTTCGCTTTGCATCCAGGGACCGCCCGCTGAACAATGTAATTTGAACCAGGATGTAATTTTCGGTCTTCTCAGGCGACACCTGGAAATCATCCGGGTGGTATTCCCGGAACCTTATATCCCGGTCGTCCTCGGGGATCTTAAGGGCGTCTCTCAATGCCGAATGAACGGCGTCCATGATGTCTTTTTTTTGGGACGGATTCCGGTTTTTTCTTGTTTCGATTTTTACAAGTGGCATTGTCTCCTCCTGAACTGTGACATGCAGATGTCGGATCCCGATGTCGGATCTCATTGATGCTTCGGGTGATGAAACCGGATAAAAACGTACCAGAGTGTGATACCGTTTCCCGGCCCGGAAAAGCAAGTCCCGGATGAATTAAAAAGGGAAACGATTTTATTTTGCCCATGATACCCAATTCTGGTAGGATGCCGGATTAAAACTGTGACACCACAACCGAAAAAAGGCATGACATGGACGCGTATTTGAACATCGTTAAAAAGATACTGGATGAGGGCACCATAAAACACAACCGTACCGGCGTGAACACCATCGCCGTGCCGGGGGCCATGTTCGAACACGATCTGTCAAAGGGGTTTCCCCTGCTGACCACCAAATTCATGCCCTTCCACCTGATTGCAAGCGAACTGGAATTTTTCATCAAAGGGATCACGGACAAGGAATGGCTGCGGGAAAGAAACAACCACATCTGGGATGAATGGTGCTCTCCGTTGAAAGTGGCCTACGGCCATGATGAAAAGACCCAAGAAAGGATGATGGCAGAGCGGGAACTTGGCCCCATTTACGGATTTCAGTGGCGGCACTTCGGTGCCCGGTACACGGCCCATGATCAGCCGCCGGTAACACCCGGGGTGGATCAACTTGAGCAGGTGGTAAAGATGCTGAAAACCAATCCGGATGACAGGCGGATGATCGTATCGGCCTGGAACCCTATGGATCTGGATAAGATGGCCCTGCCCCCCTGCCACTACGGCTTCCAGGTGACGGTATCCGGCGGCAAGCTGAATCTGCTATGGAACCAGAGATCGGTGGATACGGCCCTGGGCCTTCCCTTCAACATCGCCAGCTACGGCCTGCTGCTTTGCCTCCTGGCAAAGGAAGCCGGTTTTGAACCAGGCAAACTGGTGGGATTTTTAGGGGATACCCACATCTATGAGAATCATGTGGACGGCTTGAAAGCACAACTGGAAAGAAAACCCTATCCCCTGCCGGACATCATAACCGAAAATTTCAGGTCCATCTTTGACTGGCATTACGAGGAGACGAGCGTTGCCGGTTATCAGCACCACCCGGCCATCCGGTTTGATATTGCGGTATAGACCCGAATATTTCCGGGCTAAGCGGTCGCCCGGGACTTAGTTTCGGTGGTTTCGCTCGCTTCGGACTCATCACCCTCAACATCAAGCCGTGGGTCCATATGAATAGCCACGCTTGACGTCTGCTTCATGATGACAAAATCCACCTGATCTTCCGGGGGAACGATCTCGGCCATTTCGAGGCTGCGCCATGCCATGGACAGAAAAACAAAAACAAGGCTGCCGCCGATAAAATAAAAATAAAGGCCATAGGGGGTGCCGGAAACGGTCATGGTGGTGGAGGCGGCCATAGGTCCGATGATTGACCCCACACCATAGGCGAGCAGCAGGGCGGAACTGACTTTGACCACATCGTCGGCATCGAACATATCGTGGGCCCTGGCAACGGAAACGGGATAGATGGTAAAAAGGAAGCCGCCGAACAATACGGTTGCCACCAAAATCATCTCCACATGGCCCTTACCGATAAAGGCGATGAACACGGAAGCCCCGGCCAGCACCAGTCCGATCCCCGGAAGGATCAACGTGCGGTCAAAGCGGTCCGATAAGATGCCCACCGGCCATTGAAATAAAAGCCCTCCCACAATACTCAGGGCCATGAACCAGGAGAGCTGTGCCACATCCAGATTGATCTGGTGGGCAAACACCGGGGCCATAGCATAGAATCCGGAGATGAGAATACCGGAGATAAAACAGCCCGTCATACCGATGGGCGCCTTGCGGCAGACCCGGGACAAACGGATACCTTCCCGCTTGGGAAGTTTGGGATGGATGGCCTGGGTGACGGAAACCGGCACGATACTCAACACCATAAAAATACTGATGACAAGAAAAAGGGTCTGGCCTTCCACATCAGCCATATTCAACATTTTCTGCCCCAGGGATCCCCCAAGATAGGTCATGATCATGTAGATGGAGAAGATCCGGCCCCGGACCCAGGGCTCGGCACATTCGTTGAGCCAGCTTTCAATGACCATGAACATGCCCATGTTGGCAAGGCCGCTGAAAAACCGCAGCCCCATCCACAGGGGCACCGAGAGATAAAGCCCGTGGATGAGTACCATCACCGCCCCGACAGCGGCAAAGGCGGAAAATGCCCTGATATGGCCGACGCTGCGGATAATCTTTCCGCAGCAAAAAGTCCCCGTGGTCAACCCCAGAAAATAAACGGTCAAGACCATACCGGTGGTCTGCACCCCAACCCCGGCCATGGTGAGCCGCAGACTTAAAAACGTATTCAACAGCCCCAAACCCGTCAGCAGAAAAAAAACCGATGAGTAAAGGGAAATAAAAGGTTTCAGCACAGGCATAATAGATGTTTTTGCGATCATGGCAGGATTCCTTAAAAGCAGAGATTTCGGCGCATAATAAATCCGGCCCAACAAGATGTCAATACGAAAACGAACATGGGTCAGAACGACACACCGGCGGGGGACTCACATCCTGACGATTTTCCTGGGAACAGTCCTGGCGGTTTCACGAAAGGTAACAGTTATTTTTTCAGGGGACTGCCAAAATGAATAAGCTCAAATTAAATCAGGCGGTCAGATTCGTGTCTCCGACAACAGCTTCGATATCCAGCAAAATTTTCACCCCGCTGTCCATCTTGGCCAGCCCTAAAATCCAATCCGTGGTAACGGCGGCCCCGAACGCCGGCGGCGGCCCCACGGCTTCTCCTGGAACGGTGAGCACTTCAGATACGGAATCCACAACCATGCCCAGTAAAAGGGTGGTGCCGTCCTGATCCATTTCCACCACCACGATACAGGTTTTATCCGTGTAATCCTGTGCCGGCATACTGAAGCGGATACGCAGGTCAATGACCGGGATTACCTTGCCCCTCAGGTTGATCACCCCTTTAATGTGAGCCGGTGTCCGAGGAACGGTGGTGATATCCATCATACCGATGATCTCTTTGATCCGGTGAATATCGATCCCATAATCTTCCCGGTTCAGGACAAAGGTCAGATATTTTCCACCCAGAGCAGATATTCCGGCATCTGCCGGGGCATTCGTTTTATCTTTCATATCTGAATTCTCCTGCGGGCTTGTATTGGTCTGCGGCCTGCCCTGCCCGTCTTGGGAGGAACCAAAGCGTAAAAAGAGTCAAAAAGCAGCCCCATGGTTGTTTATGCCTATTGTTTTTTTACCCGATCTCAGGGGGGATGTCAATTTGGGCAGAATCCGGATCTGCCATAAAAAAAGCGGCCCTGCACAGGAGGTACAGGGCCGCAAAGCACTCTTAAACGATAAGAGGCGTATGGCTTAGAGATCTTCGATGGCTTCCTGGAGTTCAGGCATGAAATCGAGAATATCTTCAACGATACCCACATCCGCCACCTGGAAAATCGGGGCTTTGGGGTTCTTGTTGACGGCTACGATAAAGGGGTTGCCCTTTACGCCGCCCATGTGCTGGAAGGAACCGGAAATACCCATGGCCATGTAGACCTTGGGTTTAACGGTCTGGCCGGAGGTACCGACCTGGCGGGATTTTTCCAGCCATTTGGCGTCAACGATGGGTCTGGAGCAGGAAACAACCGCGCCCATGGCATCGGCCAGTTCCTGGGCGATTTCAATGTTGTCTTCATCTTCAATACCGCGACCGATGGATACAAGCACATCGGATTTGGTGATGTCAACGTCACCCACTTCGGCTTCAACCACTTCAATGAAAGTTCTTTTGGCCGCCAGGTCACCGGCGTCACCGGATTTGTCTGTAATGGTACCGGAGGCTGAGCCGCCGTCAACCGGGGCAAATGCGCCCGGCCGGATGGTGATGACAGCACCTGCAGAAATATCAGTGGTGACATGGGTGGACACCGCGCCGCCCAGTTCCTGGCGGACCAGTTTCAGGGCATCGCCGTCAACACCTTCGAAATCAATCGCGTCGGCGGCATAGGCAGAGTCAAGTTTTACGGACAGGCCCGGGGCCAGGTCCATGCCGAAGGTATCGTGGGCAACCAGGACAATGGCGTTGGCCGGCAGGATGGCCGTCAGGGCTTTTCTGACAACTTCAGCGTTGGGATAGGCCAGGGCTGCATTGTCAACCTTGATGACTTCGCTGTAAATCTTGGCCATGTCGCCGGCAACCTTGTCCAGGTCAGCACCGGAACCTGTCACAACCGCTGTGACGGATGCACCGGCATCGATCTTTTTAGCCGCTTCGGGATACTCCAATGCCACATCTTCCGCAGCACCGTTCTTATGGGGAATATATGCAAAAATCTGTGTCATGATTAGAGTCCTCCTTTGGCTTTCAGCTTCTCAATCAGTTGTTCAATGATCTCATCGGTGGAGCCTTCGAGCATTTCAGCACCGTCGCCCATATCAGGTACGAAGTAGTCCACGCGTTTGGTTTTGGCACCGGCTTCCCCCACGGCGGACGCATCAATGCCAAGCGCCCCGGCGTCTTTTTCAGGGATTTCAACCTTGGCCACTTTACGGATGCCGCGGATGCCCACGTAGCGGGGCTCGTTGATACCGGTCTGGATGGAAAGCACGCAGGGAAGTTCGATTTCGTTCATTTCCTGGTTGCCGCCTTCGATTTCACGGCCGACCTTGATCTTGGCGTCGCCGTCCACTTCGATTTTATTGACCAGGGATGCATAGGGGTAGTCCAGCATGGCTGCCAGCATACCGCCCACCTGACCTGCGCCTTCATCCGCCTGGGCACCGGTGAGGATGAGGTCATAGCTGCCCTTTTCGATTTCAGCTTTAAGAATGGTGGCAATGCCCTTGCCGTCAGAGCCTTCAAATGCATCATCAGCCAGGAGAACACCGTTGTTGGCGCCCATGGCCATTTCACGTCTCAGGACTTCTTCAGCTTCGTCGTCACCCACAGTGACCACAGTGACGCTGCCGCCCACCTTGTCCACGATCTGAATGGCTTCTTCAACCGCGTAGTTGTCCCATTCATTTACAGAGTATACCAGATCGTCACGGTCCAGGTCGTTTCCGTCCGAGTTGAGCTCAAATTCGTTCTCAGCAGTATCTGGAACGCGCTTGACGCATACCAAAATTTCCATCATCGCCTCCTAAAATAAAACTTTAAGTTTCCGGGGCTGCCGGCCCGAAACGCTCCGGCAGCCCGACTTCCGTACGTTATTATCTATGCTAGATGTTGCTCGATCAACTGGGTAAAATCCATGGCTTCCATTTCACCTTCTTTGCCCGCCACCTTGATGGCATCCTGCATATTCACCAGGCAGAAGGGACATGCGGTGACAATGACCGTGGCACCGGCTTCGGCCGCCATGTTCACCCGGAGAACGCCCATGCGGGTTTCTTCCTCCGGTTCGTAGAAGAGCATCAGACCGCCGCCGCCGCAGCAAAAGGACCGGTCACGACTCTTTTCGATTTCCACCCGGGTCAGATTGTCAATGGCATCCAGCGCTTCCCTGGGATCTTCATAGAGCCCGTTGTGACGGCCCAGATAGCAGGGGTCATGGTAGAAGAACACCTTGCCGGGTTCTTTGCAGGATGTCAGGACCAAATCACCGGACTTCACTTTTTCGGTGACCACCTGGCTGATATGTTTCACCGGGGGAAGCCCTTGGTAGTCATTCTTCAAGGCATTGTAGGCATGGGGGTCGGCGGTGACGATTTCTTTGACGCCGGAGGCCAGAATGGCTTCGGTGTTGTCTTCCTTGAGGGACTGGTAAAGCATTTCCTCACCGAACCGGAGAACCTCGTTGCCGCTGTCTTTTTCCTCTTTGCCCAGGACACCGTAATCCACACCGGCCTTTTCAAGGATGATGGCGGTGCGCTTGGCAATGTCCTGAATGTTGTCATCATAGGACGTTATGGAATCGACAAAGTAAAGTGTTTCAGCGGTTTCCTTCTTGCCCAGCACCTTGACACTATGCTCTGCCTTGAATTCCTTATCTTTGGCCCAGTCTGCCCTTTTCTTTTCCATTTTGCCGTAGGGATTGCCGCGTTTTTCAAGGGCCTTCAAAGGTTTCTGCAGGGACTGGGGAACCATCCCCTCGTCCACCATACCCCGCCGCAGGTCAACCATTTTATCGATGTACTCGATGCCCAGGGGACATTCCTCTTCACAGGCGCCACAGGTGGTACAGGACCAGATTTCGTCTTCGGTATAAATATCTTCCACCAGCAGGTTGGGAGAGTTGTAAATTTCACCGGTCATGGGATAATTTTTAAAGATCAGGTCACGGGCCTTGATGGTGATGAACCGGGGAGACAGGGGACGTCCCACGGCGTTGGCGGGGCACTGATCTGAACAGCGGCCGCAGTCCGCGCAGGAGTAGAAGTCCAGCATGTGCTTCCAGGTAAAGTCTTCCAGTTTTTTGGTGCCGAAAGATTCCAGTTCGTCCAGGTCTTCTTCGCTGACACCGTGCATCACCGGCTTGATATTGCCCTTTTTGACGCGCATGAAAAACACGTTGAAAATCGAGGTGATGACGTGGAAATGCTTGCCCATGGGCAGAAAGCAGAGAAAGAAGAAGAAAGCCACATCGTGGATGTAGTATGCAGCCACATGGATACCCTGGAGGGTGTCCAGTGACGTGGTGCCCAGCATGGCTTTAAACATCCAGGTAATGGACAGCGGCGCCACAAAATGGTCGTGCCCGGTTTCTCTGAGCACATAGGCGAGTTCAGAAGCTTCAAAAAGCGCCTCGGAAATCATCAGAGTGGAGATAACCCCCAATACGAAAATTGCTTCGGCCGTATGGTCTTTTCCGTATTTTTCAGGTACTGCGTAACGTGCCGGTTTAATGACACCGCGGCGGACCGCAGCCACGAGACAGGCAATCAGAACGCCGGTGGCGGCATAATCTTTAAAGAAGTTGTACACCGCGCCCAGGGCACCGTCGAACCCGGGCAGGACAAAACCGTCGGACAGTCCGACGATCACCAGGGTGGTGGACCGGATGGACAGCACCAGAAAGCCTGCAAAAATAACAATGTGAAGTACGCCGGCCAGCATGTAACGGGGCTGGCGGATCTGGGCCAGCCAGACCAGGAATAAGTTGATGATCCGCTGGGGGATATTGTCAAACCGGTAGTCCGGATTTGCCCTTACCAGGGGAGCGATCCGCCTTGCCATGATATAGGTGAAAAGCCCCACCCCTATCACTGGCAGCAGAAATGACAGAATAATCGTTGGAAAGAACCCGAACAGTTGATAACTTGCCGGTCCGATGATTGAAGACATATTGATTTACCTCCCGTTATATGTATTGAGTAATGAATCCAGGCTCATTGTGCTTTAATAAACATGGTCATTGCCGTCAAGGAAAAAGCCATATTCATGAAATTTTAACCATTTATATAATGGACCCGGTTTAGTCCCCTTTCACTCCTGACAGATAAAGATCCACCAGGGGGTCGGCCATGGACACCAGGTCATACCTGCCGTGGGCGGATACCCAGGTGGAAATCACCCCTTCCACCGCCCCGAGGATAAACCGCTTCACCAGCCCCACAAAAAGGTCCTGGCGCATGGAACCTTCAATCTGGCCCTGTTCGATTATATCGGACAGCAGATCCAGGTACATCTTTGAGATATCCTTGATCTGGGACTCGATATCCCTCAGATACCGGACTTCGGACTGAAAGATGATGGCCATGTTCTTGTCACTTTGAAACTCTTCCAAATGACAACGGATCAGATTTCTCAATTTGTCTTCCGCATTGTTTCCCATGGCCACCGCGGTATTCATCTTTTCAAAGACCACCTGGGTCTTGAAGTTGATGAATTGGTAGAGTATATCATCCTTGTTTTTGAAGTAGAGGTACAGGGTGCCGTCCGCTACGCCTGCTTTTGCAGCGATCTGGGATATCGTGGCTTTGTAAAAGCCGTGTTCCGCAAATACCGCCCCCGCACTGTCCAGGATTTTGTGGTATTTTTCACTTTTATTTTTCTGCAAATCCTTTGGCCCCTTTTCTGGTCAAATGAATAACGATTCATTCATCTAACATTAGATTTATTCAAATGTCAAGCCCAAAATACCTAAAAAATATTAATTATTAATTTAATTATAACCAATATTTACAGAACGTTATGCGATTTAATGCTGTTTTCACTTTTTAGAGAGCCCAGTTGCCACCGCAAAATCGGTTCGTGAATACTTATTCAGAATCCCTTTAGGCTTGATTTTAGGGTGTTTTCATGACAAAAAAGGGAAATAAAATTTAATTTAGATACTGACGATGGAGGAAAAACAAATACCATGGCCAATATATATAGTGAGGATTTCAACACCGCCCTTGATTACGGCAGACCGCCCAATGTAAAACGTTGCTTTCCCAACTCCAAGGCGCTGATTGTCAGCGGCAAATATATTGACCAGGCCATGCTGGCCAAGGGCGGCTGCATGACCATTGCCGCCAACGGCAGAAGCTCGTTTGTCATCCGCGGCGCACTGGCGGCGGCCCAGCGGGCCAATGCCGCCATTATCATTGAGATCGCCAGATCCGAAGGCGGTACGGCAGCCTATTGCCCCACAAGCCTCTGGAACATTGCCCGGCAGACCGACGCCTATATGAATGAGATGGGCATCACCATACCGGTGGCTATCCATGCGGACCATTTCGTTATCAAAAAGCCTGAGGACATCGAACCGGCCAAAACCGAAATTCAGTCCCTGTTCGACAGCGGCGTGACCTCCATCGCCATTGATGCCTCCCACATGCCGGACGATCAGAACCTGCTGGCCAATATCGAACTTTATCCCTATGTCCCCGAATGGGCCGGGCTGGAAACAGAGGTGGGGGAAATAAAAGGAAAATACGGCCTGTCCACAGACGAGGAGGCGCTGTTTCTGATTCAGGGCCTCAACGCCCACGGCATATTTCCGGACTGGATCGCCCTGAACAACGGCACCACCCACGGCATTGAAACCAACGATGCCGGCATCAATGTGGAACTCACCGCCCAGATCCACGAAGCCCTCAAGCCCTACGGCATCTCCGGAGCCCAGCACGGCACCTCCGGGAATAACTCCGACCGGCTCCGTGAGATAGCGAAAGAGACCCGGACCACAAAAGCCAATGTGGCCACCGCTCTGCAGATGATCTCATGGGGGGTTAAGGTGAACGATTTCGGCAACGCCATCATGGACGCTGACGGGAACTTCATCAAAGAAGCCGGCAAGGGCATCACCGAGGAAAACTGGGAAAAGATGCTGGCCTACGCTGCTGAACGCGGCCTGGATGGCGGCAACTTCAAAAAGCTGAACCTCCCCTTTGAAAGCCACCTGCTTGCCCAGTCCGCCGATGTGAAGGAAAGAATGGTCAAAGCGGTGGAGGAATTTGTCTACACCCTGCTCACAGATGTCTTCAATGCACAGGACACCGCAGACCGGGTTATTGACAAAATTCTTGAGACCAAATCACATTTTCCGGGTTTCAAAGCTAAAATAATTGAAGAAAAAAATGAGTGGTCCCGGGAAAAAATCATCGAGAAGGCCTCCAAGATCGTTGTGGATAAAGGACCTGAGGGTGATTGGGATGATTAAAAAAAAATTCTAAAGTTTTAATTTCCCCTATCCGATATTGGGTTTAAGGAGAAACTTAAGATGCAGATACCATCATACCAAATACAAAATGTCCTGAAAGTCTACTCAAGACAGTTGAGCCAGGGCAAATTACTGAGCCGGAGCAATAAGTTCGGCGCAGGAAACAAGGTTTCTGCGGACAGTGTAAACATCTCCTCTGAAGGCAAGCGTCAGGCCATCATTGACAAGGTTGCCAACAATATTGTGGATCGGATCATCACCGAAGGACCACGGGAAAAAGATGATTCCCAGATCACCGATCAGATTGAAAGGGAACTTGGCAAAAAAATAGATTTCACCGCCAAGGGCAAAAACCAGTTCACCTACACCACGGTTGATGAGGACAACAACAAGGTGACCCGCACCCTGTCTGTGGAGGACTCCAGGTTTGTTGTGAAACGGATGACTGAATTGGCCCGCCAGGTCGCTGACACAAATATGGAATCGTGAAGGAGATAGCGCCATGAAAATATCAAACGCCTCACAAAATTACATCAATCAGAGTTACACCAATGCCACAAACACAGGAGCTGCGGGAAAATCCGGTGCCCAGGACAAACCGTCTGAGGAAAAGGTTGCCCAAGACAGCATCAACCTCTCCTCCACCACCCGGGACCTCCAGAAAATATCAGCCGCATCCGAAACAGAACCTGCGGGCCGCACCCAGATGGTGCAGGACCTCAAAGACCAGGTTCAGGCCGGCCAGTACACGGTGAATGCCGAACAGGTGGCGGAAAAAATGATCGGCACCATCATGGATGAGCTGGGGTAGGCTGCAGTTTTTTCCCAGCTCCTCCCCCTATTCTTTCCGATCCCCTCCGGTTAAAAATCCCATGACGCCTTAAGAACCACTTGAATTTAAAGTCCATTTACAACATCTCCGCCAAGCAAAAGCCATGGCATGGCTTTTGCTTTTAATCTCATCAAGATTAAAAAGGAGGCCACTATGGTAGATATCAACAAAATCAACGAACTCACCCAGATCATGGGGGGGCAGGCACAGTCAAAGCCAAAAGCCGGTGAGGGAACGGGCGGCTTTGATGCCCTGCTGAACAACGCCCTGGATCAAACCCAGGCTGCCGAAGGGGATACACAGGTGTCGGGACTGGGAGAAATCGCAGCCCCCAGTTTTGACCTGGAAGATCCTTCTTCCATTGTAACAGGAAAGACAGATGAACTGCTCGGGTTGCTGGACAGCTACGTCAGCCAGCTTGAAGACCCGAACGTCTCATTGAAAAACATTGCACCGATGCTCGATAAGATCAATGCAAATGCCGGATCCCTGCTTGAAGACACCCGGTTTCTTGGAGAAGCGGACAGCGGATTAAAGGATATTGCCACCCAGACGGTGGTCGCTGCCCGGACCGAATATGAGAAATTTCAACGGGGAGACTATTTGTCGTAGGCTGTTTTAGCCTGTTGCCAGTACGCTTCCTTTTCCTCGGGTGCCATTTTTTTTAAATCAAGCCGCCCCTCCCTCAGGGCGGCTTCCATCGTTCTGAACCGTCCTTCAAATTTAGCAGTGGATCTGTAGAGTGCGGTTTCCGGATGAAATCCGGCAAAGCGGGCCACGTTGACCAGTGAAAAGAGGATGTCGCCAAACTCAAGGATGGACCCGTCTTCGTCCCCATTGGCCCTGGCCGCTTCAAACTCGGCTATTTCGGATTTTGCCGTGTCCAGGACCTGGTCCAGGCTTTCCCATTCAAACCCCGCCTTGACTGCGGCTTTAGACACCTTAAGCGCCCGCAGAAGGCCCGGCATGCCACTGGGAACATTATCAAGGGCGGAGACATCACCGTCTTTACCCGCATCCGCCTTTTCCCTGGCCTTGATCTCCTCCCACTGGCGGTTCAGCGCATCTTCCGAGTCTATTTCAGCGGTATCGTAAACATGGGGATGACGCCGGATCATTTTTTCAGCCACCCTTTCCACCACGTGGGAGAGGTTAAACCGCCCTGCTTCCCCGTAAATTTCAAGGATGAAAAGAATCTGAAAAAGAACATCTCCCATTTCTTCGATAATGTCATCGGTATCGTCGTTGACTATGGCCTCTTCCAGTTCGTACATTTCTTCGGCCAGGCATTTCCACATGGAAAGCGATGTCTGTTTCCGGTCCCACTCACATCCGTTTTCACCTCTGAGACGGCGGATGATCTCCAGCAGTGGCGTTACTGTTTCCACGATTGTTTCAGTCCTTCAATATGGCTGTTGAAATCAGATTTTATATTCCGGGAGACAAAAAGAGTCATGGCGTCGGCGGTCCGGGCCAGATAGGGAGCGGTTCTGGAATCTTTGAGAAACCCGTGACCCGCAGGCAGGAAAACCGTTATACTCATAAACAGGATGGTGACGATCAACACCCCTTTGGCCGCCCCGAACACCACCCCGAAAGTTCTGTCCACCCAGCCTAAAAACACCAGGCGCAACAATTTTATAAGCAGGCGGGCAATGAGCCCCACAAGGATCAGAATCACGCAGAACAAAAAGAAAAAACAGACCAGCCGCTGAAATGCCGGCGACTCGATCCACCCGGTGGTATAAGGTACCAGCATATGATAGTAGGTGTTGGCACCGTAAAATCCTGCAACAATACCGATAATCCCGGATATTTCCCGGATCAGTCCCCGAAATCCCCCCCGGATGAGACAAAATCCCACAATCACAAGAACGCCGACATCAAAAAGATTCATAACAATCCTTATTCCTGAATAATTCCAAAGGATAAAGAGATAGCAATTCGCCGGGATTTCAGTCAAGATTTTTATTGATTTTTAGATAAATAAAATGCACCCTATAGCCCATGAAAAATATCGACTTCGAGAACATTGTGCTCGCCCAGAAGCTCTTTGGTTCCCAAAATACAAACCTTGAAAGAATTGCCCGCGCCCTGGATGTAACCATCAACTCCAGGGGGAGTGAGGTCTCCGTATCCGGAAAGCCCAAACAGGTGGATGCCGCATCCTCATTGATTCACCAGCTCTATGCGTTACTCAAAGATGATTTCAGGCTGACACCGCCCGTGCTGGATGCTGCCATCAACACCATCCGCCAGGGCCACGGGTTTCCCCTAAAGGACATATTTTCAAACACCATCCTGGTCACGGCCAGAAACCGGGTTATCACCCCGAGAAATCCCACCCAGCTTTCCTATACCAACGCCATCAAGGAGAACGACGTCCTGTTCGGCATCGGACCGGCCGGCACCGGAAAGACCTATCTGGCCATGGCCATGGCCGTTGCCGCATTCACCCGGGGAGATGTCCAGAAAATCATCCTCACCCGGCCGGCGGTGGAAGCCGGGGAAGCCTTAGGCTTTCTTCCCGGAGATCTGGCGGAAAAAATAAACCCCTACCTGCGCCCCCTCTATGACGCCCTCTATGATATGCTTGATTTTGAAAAGGCCAGGGCCTATATTGAACAGGAGTTGATAGAGATTGCGCCCATAGCATTTATGCGGGGAAGAACCCTGAACAATGCCTTTATTATTCTGGACGAGGCCCAGAACACCACTTCGGAACAGATGAAGATGTTTTTGACCCGGATCGGATACGGGTCCAAGGCCATTGTCACAGGGGATATTACCCAGATTGACCTTCCCGGCGGAAAGCGGTCCGGCCTGGTGGAGGCAAAAAAAATCCTGACCCGGATAAAGGGAATCGGATTTGTACAATTTTCCAAGGAAGATGTGGTTCGGCACCGGCTGGTGTCCGACATCATAGATGCATATGAAAAAAACAAGTAACGAGGGCTGGTTCAGCAAACCCGGACAATTTCTCATGTCCACCCCCTACCTGCTCGGGGTGATGCTCGTTGTCATCCTGGTGCTGTTCACCCTCTCCCAGACCTTTGACCAGAACACGGTGTCCTATGCCTACCGCATCGGGGATGTTGCCCAGCGGGATATCAAGGCCCCCCGGGACTTTCTCATAGAAGACAAGGAAGTCAACCAGGCCAAGAAAAACCAGGTCAAGGAAGGCATCCGGACCGTCTATGACTTTGACGGAAAACTGGTGGCAGATACCCTGGCCAGGGTCAACGCCGCCATGGCCCTGGGCAGAAAGCTCTTCCAGCAGCCCGATCCACGGGATGACGATGATTCAGCCCCCCTGCCTGATCCCACCTTTGAGATGGTACTTCCCACCAAACCCGAATTTGAAAAACTGTTGGGGCTGGAAATCTCCAAAGGGGCCTACCAGATTCTCCACAAATATAAATTTTCCGAAGAGATCGGCAAAGACATCAGCATCATCGTTGACAAGATTCTGACCAACGGGGTGGTGGCCAACAAGGAAATCCTCCTGGTGGAAGAGGGAAAGGGCATCACCCTTCGAACCATCCAGTCCGGCCAGGAGCGCACCGTCACCAACCTTAAAGTATTTTACGGACCGGACCAGGCCAAGGCCATGGTCCGCATCATCGGCCAGCCGTTGCTCAAAGAGGTCAATTACAGCCTGTCCAACCTCATTGTGGATATCAGCCAGCGTCTGCTCCAGCCCAACATCACCCTGAATAAAAACGCCACGGAAAAACGGATTCAGGATGCCCAGGCCAATATCAAACCCATCCTCTACCAGATCAAGGCCGGGGAAATGATTGTCAGGGAGGGCGAACGGGTGGACAAGCTAAAGCTGATCAAACTCAACGCCCTCAAAGAACAGGTGGTGGAAAAGGACGTCTACCTGTCCTTGACCGGTGTGGCCATGCTCACCTGCGTTTTGCTGGTGGTGGTCTACTTTCTCTTTCTCAGAGACCATCCCCGTCTGAAAAACGACATAAACCGGCATATGATATTCCTGAGCCTCGGGCTGGCCCTTTATCTGGGCTTCACGGAACTTGCCGTCTACATCGCCCATTCCGCCAACCCGGAGCTGCCCAGGGAGATCGCCTCACGGGGGATTTACATGGCGGTGCCCATACCGGCTGCGGCCATGATCACCTGCCTTTTTTTAGGCTTTGACATTGCCGTGTTTTTCACCCTGGCCCTTGCCATTCTTGCCAGTTTGTCTTTCGGCAACAGCTTCCAGGTTTTTATTTTCTTTTTCCTGTCCAGCATTACCGCGGCCTATTGGATTAAAGAAAGAGACGAACGCCGGCATTTTATCGTGGCCGGATTCAAGCTGGCCCTGTTTAACGCATTGCTGGCTGTGGGCCTGGGGTTTTATACCCAGACCCAGCTGGAGCTGATGCTGTTGGCCAAACAGGTCACCCTGGCCTTCTGCGGCGGCCTGTTCGCCGCCACCCTCACCGTGGGCTTCACCCCGCTGATTGAAGTATTGTTCAACTACACCACTGCGGCCAAACTTCTGGAATTCTCCAACCTGGACCAGCCCCTGATCAAAAAACTGATGATCGAAGCCCCGGGAACCTACAACCACAGCGTCATCGTTGCCACCCTTTCCGAGGCAGCCGCCTCCGCCATATCCGCCGACAGCCTGAAAGCCAAGGTCATGGGCTATTACCATGACATCGGCAAGCTGGATAAAACCATGTACTTCATTGAAAACCAGGCGGACGGCAAAAATCGGCACGATAAACTCTCCCCGTCCATGTCTGCGCTGATTTTGATCCAGCATGTTAAAAAAGGGGTGGAGATGGCCAGGAAGTACAAGCTGGGCAATGAAATCATAGAAGGCATCATCCAGCACCACGGCACCTCCCTGATCAAGTATTTCTACAACAAAAGCCTGAATTCCGGCAACGATAACGTCAACGAGGAAGACTTCAGGTATCCGGGGCCCAAACCCCAGACCCGGGAGGCCGGCATCGTCATGCTGGCAGATGTGGTGGAAGCGGCGGTCCGGGCCCTTGAACGGCCGACCCCCGCCCGTATCCAGGGCCGGGTCAAGGAACTGATCAACGATATTTTTGCCGACGGCCAGCTGGAAGAATGCGAGATGACCCTCAAGGATCTCCACCAGATTGCCAAGAGCTTCAACAATATCCTGACATCCATTTACCATTCCCGTATCGAATATACGGACAAAACCCAGGAAAAGAAAAAAGAAAAAAATGGCACAGCTAAAGATACTGATAGACAATCGCCACGAGGAGAGGCTGCCAACCCCGCCCCTGGAGCAAAAGACAGAACGGATCTTAAACGCCTTGGGCTGTGATGCCCATGAAATTTCCATTGTCATCATGGATGACCCCGGAATTAAAGAATTAAACGCCACATACAGGGGTAAGGATACGGCCACCAACGTGCTTTCTTTTCCCATGCAGGAAGGGGAGTTTTCAGACATTACACCGGGACTTCTGGGGGATGTGGTGATCTCCGTGGACACGGCGGCACGCGAGGCGCAGGAGGCCGGGATCGTCCTTGAGGAACGCATGTCCCAACTGCTGATTCACGGCATTCTCCACCTGCTGGGCTTTGACCATGAGCTGGGGGATGCGGATGCCGACAAAATGGAAGAAAAAAGTCTTGAACTGCTCCGCATCGTGGAAGCGAATCCTGGACTGTCGGCCTTTTAAACAGATTTAAAAAAGACCAGATATACAAGAGAGGTTATCATGGCAGAACTTGCTGTAAATGTCGATCACGTGGCCACCTTAAGAGAGGCCAGAGGCGCCAAATACCCGGACCCCGTGGGTGCGGCCATGGCCGCGGAAACTGCGGGGGCGGACGCCATCGTCGTCCATCTGAGAGAGGATCGCCGTCATGTCCAGGAACGGGATGTCCGCATCCTGCGCCAGGTGGTGAAAACCAGATTGATATTAGAAATGGCAGCCACCAGCGAAATGCTGGGAATCGCCCTGGACATCAAGCCGGATACCGTCACCCTTGTCCCGGAAAAAAGAGAAGAGCTGACCACCGAAGGCGGTCTGGACCTGATCACCCACCAGGCAAGTATCCGGGAAGCCGTGGCGACGCTGAAAAACGCAGGTATTGACGTCTGCATCTTCATTGACCCGGACCTGGACCAGATCAAAGTGGCCCATAAAATCGACGCCGATGCCATTGAAATTCATACCGGTGCGTTCTGCGATGCGGAAAACGGGTTTGACCGGGACCGGGAATTTTCCAGGATCGTTGATGCCGCTAAAATCGGCACCAAACTGAAGCTGCGGGTGAATGCCGGCCACGGTATCGACTACCACTCCATTTCCGCCTTTAAGGGGCTGGACGAAATCAGTGAGTACAGCATCGGTCACAGCATTGTTTCCCAGGCGGTCATCACCGGATTTGACGTGGCGGTCAGAGATATGCTGCGATTGATCAAAGCCCTTTGACTTTGTGCGGAACTCTGCTATAGTGATATCCATCAGCCGTAACGGGAACGGCGGTCTTCTCCAAGCACCATTAAAGACCGAACTCCATTAAACAGCATTCAAACGTGGTCATCGAATACAATCATGCGACAGGAAACCATCCTACTCATAGATGATGAAATTTCCATCCTGGAAAGCCTTGCATCTTTTTTGCGGGACGAAGGGTACCGGGTTATCACTGCCGAAGACGGTCACGTAGGCCTGGATATCTTTTTCAGGGAGCAGGTGGATATTGTTATCACAGACCTGAGAATGCCCGTCATGGACGGTCTGGACGTCATGACCGAAATCCACCGTCATAACCCGGACATCCCCATGATCGTGGTCTCGGGGGCCGGAAAAAAGCAGGATGTGATCAAGGCCCTGCAGATGGGGGCAAAGGACTTTATTAACAAACCCATCCGGGACCTGGACATGATCCGTCATGTGATCCAAAAGGCCCTTGAAAACAAATTCCTGATCCAGGAGAACAGGCGGTACCGGAAACGGCTGGAAAAGAGCGAAGCCCGGTACCGGACCATCACCGAACAGATCGCCGAAGGGGTATTCACGGTGGATGCCCTTGAGAATATAACCTTTGCCAACCCGGCATTCTGCAAAATGCTGGGGTATACCACTGCGGAAATCTGCCGGATGAACCTGGTGGAGCTGGCCACCCGGGAAAGCTTTGCCGACATTGTCCGGGAAACCCTGGTCCGGAAAAAAGGGGTGACCAGCCGGTACGAAATCCAGTTGGTCAGCAAGAGCGGCACCCATGTCCATGTGGAACTTGCCTGCAGCCCCATGTACGACGATACGAACCAGTACGGCGGTGCCATTGCCGTTGTGCGGGACATCACCAAGCTCATCGAAATGCGTCAGAAGTATCAAAAATTTCTCAAACAGGAGAAAGAACCCACCAAGGATATCGTCTCCATCTGCGCCAGCTGTAAAAACGTGAGAAAAGGAGAGGACGCCTGGCAGCAGGTGGAAGAATTCTTCAGCCACGTGGTCTTCTCACACGGCATCTGCCCGGAGTGCTGCGAAAAACTGTATCCGGAAATTGATATTAATGATCT
>MDTD01007426.1_pt1 | contig 29812 bp, 27 predicted proteins | sample 811221 | NCBI WGS metagenome assembly MDTD01 (sample SAMN05326646, study PRJNA326480) | marine metagenome | isolation source: seawater | place: Pacific Ocean: South West | collected 2011 | reverse complement strand
TTCAGATTTAATTCAACAGAATTTAAGAAGACATATTACTTACTATTTAGTTTGATTCTATCTTTCTTTATTTCTTTATTTATTAATGGTGGCAACATATTAAATACTTATACATATAAATCTTCATCATATATATGGATGTTTGGATATTTCTGGATTGGTTATTTAATTTTCAAGAATTTAGATATCAATAATATATTTATAGCTGGTCTCATTCTTATACCTATTGTTATATATATTTTCAATTCTGGAAATTATCCAGATTTCATCATAAATTTTTTCAAAAGAAATTCTGATAAATTTCAATTTATTAAAGGTTCAGATGTTTTGATGGCTTTTATTTTTTGTACTTTTCTATTAAAGAAATATCTAAAAAAGAAAACCTACTATATAACTTACTTAAATTTAATGGGAGGATTATTGTTGCCACTCCTTCTAACTTTAAGTCGTGCATCATTTTTTTCATGCACATTATTTTTAGTACTAGAAAATCTAAATAATTTAAAATGGATAAAAAAGAATTTAAAAAAATATTTTTTACTATTTTTAGGAATGTCAATTCTATTTATATTATCTTCAATTAGATTATCTGGTTTACCCGAGATAAATAGAAGTGAACCTGTTGCAGTTGTTCAAGAATCTGTTGAAGAAGTTGTTAAGAGAAAAAATACAAATCAGTTTTTTGGATTATACATAAGTGATGGAAGGCTTAAATCAAAAGATAACACACTAGAATGGCGTTTTGATATATGGCAGGACTTAATTGATGATCTAAATTATAAAGGAAAAATAGTATTTGGATTTGGCTTTAACGAAATTTTTGAAATCATGAAAGATCCAACAGCACCAGGAAGATTAGGGCGAGAAGGATTAAATGAACATGTACACAATCATTTGTTTACGGTACTTGGAAGAATGGGACTTATAGGATTGTTCATTTATTTTGTTTTCCAATTCAATTTACTAAAAATAATAAACTCGAAAGAGCTTTTTATTTTCTTCACACCTTTGTTTCTTGTTTCATTAATGGATACAACTATGGAAAGCGTTCAATTTCCCCTTCTTTATTATGTTTTAATATCTGTAAGTTACATAAGAAAATAAATCTTAGATATTAGATCTGTACCAGTCGTAAGTTTTAACTAAGCCATCATCTAAAATTACCTGACTTTTCCAACCCATCGAATTTATTAATGATGAATCAAGTAACTTTCTTGGATTACCATCCGGTTTATCTAGGTCATTACTGATCTCACCTTTATACCCAATAATTTCTTTAATTTTTATTGCAAGATTCATGACAGATATTTCTTCTCCAGTTCCAACATTAATAAGATTATCATTAACTTTTTTATCTAATAAAAATTCAATCGCATATCCTAAATCATCGACATACATAAATTCTCTTAAAGGGCTACCGGTACCCCAAATTTCAAAAGATGGATCTTTATTTTCTTTAGCTAAATGCATTCTATGAATTAAACCTGGTATCACATGACTGTCAAGTTCTGTAAAATTATCGAAAGGACCATACATGTTGGTTGGCATTAAATTTATAACTTCATTGCCAAATTCATTTGATATTTCTTTACCTAGTTCAATGCCAATAATTTTTCCTAAGGCATAAGGAGAGTTGGTAGGTTCTAATTTTCCATCTAAGAACGAACTTTCTTTTATCGGATCAGGAGCATTTAAAGGATATATACAACTGCTCCCTAAATTTATTAGTTTTAAATCCTTTATATCCTTAATAGATTCAATTAAATTTAAATTTATTTTTAGATTTTTAATCAAAAAATCTGTTCGGTAGGTATTGTTTGCGTAAATACCACCAACCTTCGCTGCACAGTTAATTATAATATCTGGCTTTACCTCATTAATTTTTTTCTCAATCTGAATTTTCTCTTCTAAGTCTGTATCAGATCTTTGGGAAAGATAAAGCTCCCCGACTTTTGAGGAATCATTCAAAATTCTTGAGACAGAATTTCCTACAAGACCATTAGAACCGAATACTAGAACTTTTAAGTTACTCATTATCAAATTTATTCTATACAGCTTTATTAAATAAAATATCCATATAGTTAATCACTTTTGAATATAAAATAATCTTAATGAAACATGAGCTTCCACATTTAATAAATATTCCACCATTTTTATTGAGGGCAAAAAAAACAAATAATTTATTTTCGACATTGTTAGTTCTCATTCAGGGAAAATTATCAACATTTGTAATTAAAAATTTCAAAGGAAAACTTTTTTGTAATTTATTAAAAATAATATTTCCAACATATGAAAAAATTTTATTTAAGAATAATAAATACTATAAAAATCTTAACATCCAAGAAATATGTTTTCCAAATAAACGAATACTTAGAATTTATTTAGATCCTCTTAAACATTTTGACCGGTTATTTAATTCATATTGCTTAGATAAGGTAAGTATTAACACAAATGACGTAATTATAGATTGTGGTGCGAATGTTGGTGAATTGAATATTGCACTTAAGCTAAAAAACTTAAATGTAAACTATTATGCATTTGAACCGGATTATTCAAATTTTATTTGTCTATTAGAAAATAATAAGGAAAATGCTGATAATATATTTGATTCTGGATTATCAAACAAGAACGGTACAAGTAAATTTTATTTAGATAATGATGGTGGAAATTCTTCATTTTATTCCTTTGGGACAAAAGAATACACTAATGTTAGTACTTTAATCCTTGATGATGTCACTCTTCCTAAAAATATAAAACTTTTGAAAGTTGAAGCAGAAGGATTTGAACCAGAGGTTATTGAGGGAGCAGTAGAAACTTTAAAACGAACCGAATATATATGTGTTGATTTTGGTAGTGAAAGAGGTGTTGAACAAGAAAATACAGTTATTGAAGTGAACAATATTTTATTAAAAAACAATTTTGCTTTGATTGAATTTAGTGACTACCGATACATAGGGTTATATAAAAATACAAAATTAGATGAATAATAACTGGCTGTCAGATTTAAAAATAAATTTACCATTATTTTTAAAAGAACAAAGAAAAGATAATGGATTTACTTTTTATCCAGTAAAAAACGGACTAACAAAGTATGGAAAAAATGTTGAACTTGGTATGAGTTGTTATGCTATCAAAATCTTTTTCATTACAAATCTATGGAATAATTTAGAGAAAAAAGAACAAGATGATTGGGTCAATTTTATTAACTCATTCCAATCAACGGATAAAAATTTCCCTATACATTCTTATATTGATCAGGCCTACTTAAGAGAAATGAAAAAATTTTCACTTAATAAATTTTTTAAAAACTTTATAAAACGTATTTTAAATAATTTAGGTCGATCAAATTACACATTATTAGATGATTATCTTCAAAATTCTATCAAAGCTGAGTCTAAGCAAGCTATATCCTCCATTTATCAGGTTGGATATAAAAACCAAAAAATCTATTCTGAATTTCCAAAAAATAAGAAGGATATTAATGATTATCTTTCTAGCTTAAATTGGGAAAATCCATGGGATGCAGGTGCACAATTTTCAAATCTTTGTTTTTTTGTTCAAACGCAGATAACTAACCAAAATGAAAAAGATGAAATTAGGAGTAATTTAGAAGAATTTATTCTTACAATTCATGATTCAAAAACAGGCGCTTATTTTGTTGGAGAACCCAATGATGATAATGAAATTATCAATGGTGCTATGAAAATTATAACCGGATTTGACTGGTTAGATATATCAATACATTCACCTGAAAAACTAATTGATTTTTGCCTTGACTCAAAAATGAGATATGAAGGATGCGATATTGTTGATATTATCTATGTTTTATTTAGATGTTACAAAAACACTAATCATAGAAGAAAAGATATAGAACATTACTTTGAAAAAATTTTAAAGATTATCAAAGATAATTATTTTCCTAATGGGGGTTTTTCATATTTTAAAAATAAATCTCAAACCCACTATTATGGTTCAAAAATTTCAAACGGATTTAATGAACCAGACTTACATGGAACATTACTTTTAGTTTGGGCAATAGCTTTAATATCAAATATACTCGAATTACCAACAAGCGATTGGAAAATAATTAAACCTTGAGGCGATTTTTTACTTTTCTGCTAATTGTTTTAAATTTTTTAATAAAACTACGAACACTTTTAATTAAATCTGCCTTGAGCCTAAAGTAAAAACTTATGTAAGAATTTTCATTACTTATAAATTTTTCATTTGAATCAATTGAAATAGTGTTTATTTCATCTATCCAATAATTTAGATCCAATTTTTCAATGTTGAATTTATTAATATCTAAATTTTTTAAAAATTGTTCCAATAGCTCATAAGTAATGTCTTCGTAATCATCTACAAATAATATGGGAAGATCTTTTACAGATTTGTAAGTTACATGTTGCTTAGTAACTGGAATAGATCCAGAATAAAGTGCTTCCCAAAGGCGATGAGTATCAACTCCATTTCCCCAGGGACATAAAACGAATGTAGCCTCTTTTAGTGATTGATGATACTTATTATTATCGTTATCTGGGAAATCATGAGTTACCCAATCATGACCAGTAAATATTTTATATAAATTACTTCTTTCAACAAAATTTGTATTCACTTGAAAATTTAAATACAAATTTATATCTTCTTTTATAAAATCATTTTTATTAACAACTTCTTTAAAATAATCTTCAGTTAAATTTTTTTTTGAAAACCTACTTGCCAAACCTAATGGAACTGGAATAAGCTGTTTATGATCAAAGCCAACATTTACTGAATACCAGGTTGAAACACATCTTGGTTTTTTTAAAAATATTTTTTTTGAGATCAAACTGTCAGTTTGATTAGTTATTATCTTGATGTTTTTAAGATTCTTAACTTTCCTTAAATGATAAAAAAGAGTATCAATGTAATCTGAATGGCAAAAAATTACATCATTTTCATATATGGTTAAATTTTTTAACCTATATGTTATATACTCAAAATCTTTGTTTGTTGATACATCAGTAATTATTTTATTTGGTTCTGGTACATAATCCTCTGAAGATATTCTTTCAGCAAAAACAACATTTGAAAACTTTGCTAACCCTGTACTTGTTATTTTATTTAATTTCATTTTTCTTCTTTAGAGGGCTCTGAGTATGAAAAATTTGAGTATAAAGATTGAAAAAAGTTTTTGGTATAGATCAAAGGATTCTCAATATTAAATATTTTCAAATTAACAATTGATTTTAAAAAATATTTTAAGCTTGATCTTTTCCACGTATGTGTGATGTGATATTTGTTCATAAATCTTAAAAAATTATTCTGGTAGATATTTGAATTTATCTCAGTTATTGCTCTTACTGTCCAGGGTTTAAAACTACCTGAGTAATGGACCAACTTTGTATCAGATTCGATCTTTTTATATCCATCTTCAAGATAAATTTCATAATTAAGGCTCGAATTTAATTCTAAAAACTTTCCATCAAAATAGATATTTAAAACATCTTGATCCCAAAAAGTAATTTTATTTTTATTTTTATTTAAGATATTTATTAGTTTTTCTGATACTTTCTGATTTTTCCACTTATTAAAGTCAATTATCATCACACCTGCATTGAAGTAATTATCATTAATCAAATCCAGTCTGTTTACTTCTTCGATATGAAACTTTCCATCTTGTCTTTGTGATATTGTTTTAACACAAACTATAAATTTGGAGCTTATTAATTTATTTTTAAATTCATGAAGTAATTTACTTGGATTTGAAATACATACAACATCTGAATCAACATATATTAGGTGGTCGATGTCTTCTTCTATATAATCTTCAAGATGTAGTCGAAAGTAAGTTGCAATTGACACATGTCTATCAAATAAATTTGGATAATCGATATCACTTTTTGAACTAAATTTTTTAATTATAATTTTATTTATCTTTTCTTCTTTTTTTATTTTCTGTAAATATTCTTCAAAACTCTCCGGGTTTTCATGGATTATATAAATATTTATACTTTCATCAGTATTTTTTAAAAATGACATGATCGAAGTGATTGTTTGAAGATTATAATTTTGGTCAAGACAATATAATAGATTTAACATTATTCTCGTTAATGTAGTTTAAATAAGTAAAAAGAATAACTAAATGATTTATGATAAAAGTTAATATTTTTTTTGATACTAATTATTTTTTAAGCTCAAGAAAGCTTTTTTCTAAAAATGTATACATGTCCTCTTTATTCAATTCAATTTATAGGACAATTTACAATATGGGAAGACCCGTAAGTGATAACTTAATAAAATCAGGTCCACAAAAACTAATCAACAATGTAATTAAAATATCAAAATTAACTGATGCGTTTGTATTGAATAAACACATTTCTAAAAATTATTATTTTATAAATTTTGATGAAAATAATTTTTTAACAATTGAAAAAATTTTACAAGACAAAAATTCTAAAGTTATCGTCGGTCCTCTTTACAATCAAAAAGATTTAAAAATATTAGCAAAGCTTAGTTTACAATATAATAATTTAAAAATCGTTGTTGCATCTTCATCAGCAAAAGAGGACTTAAAACAAATCACTGGACTGTCGGTAAGTAATCAAGTATCAATATTGCCTGTAGGTGTTTATAGTGAGAGTGAAATTTTTAATTTTCAAAACCAACGAAAACTTATTGATAACTATCAGTTTGATTGTCTTATTTACTTTAAAAACAGAGAATTGAAATCATTAAATGAAATAATTAGTTTTTTAAAAAATAAAAATATTCGTTATAAAGTTTTAACGTATGGAGATTATAAAAATAAGCAGCTAGTTAAATACGCATTGAAATCTAAATTTGGGCTGATACTAGGAAGCACAGAAAGTCAAGGAATAGCAATCAATGAACTAATGGCAACAAATTTACCCCTCTTTGTAATTGATAAGAATATCAATAATTATGAAAATATAAAACTTCACGGAACAACAGTTCCATACTGGTCATCAGAATGTGGAGAGAAAATTCTGGATTTAAATGATTTTAAAATGAATTTTCAAAGATTTTTAAAAAATTATGAATCAAACACTTACAAACCAAATAATTTAATAAATGAAAAATTAAGTTTTGAAAAATTTATTGAAAATATTCAACTCGAATTTCTTAAATTCTAAAAATACTTTTTTTTAAGTTCTTTAAATAAATTAAAATATTCAAACTTCGTATTATTTTTGAGTCCAAATGCATCATATCCAAATTGATCACTTGAAATCTTTTTAAGTTTATTTTTTATAAAAACTGGATGTTTATCAATATCCATCTTGAAAACGTGTTTTTTATACCTTTCTTGTATCATTAAAAACCATGCATCAAAAGCTTCATCAGGGTTATCTCCTCCTCTATCACCATAGTTATTAAAGGTCCTAAACCATGCTCGAGCAAATCTGGCCCTATCATTTTTTATGATTTCTTTAGTTCTAAACATCGAATCATACTGCCAAATAGGAACTTTTATTTGAGGAACATTTTTGTATGTTAAAAGTTTTCCATTAAGAGTTGCCAGCATTTTATCTGTACCACCATTAAGTTTTATATCTGGAAATTTTTCTTTGTTTAGAAGCAAACACAGTTTTGTTTTTATTTGATATCTATCATGGGTGAAAAATTGATATTGTGGCAAAACAACACCTGGCTGATCATTATATTTTTTTAAATAGAATTTAATTTTCTCAATATCATCTTCATGTATAAAGTAATCAAGGTCCATTCTCATCACCCATTTAGAATCACATTTGTCAAAACCTCTCTGATAAACTTTATTAAAAATTCCCCAATCAAATTCAAGAGGCCAATCTTCACCTACAACAACAACATTATTGTCTGAGATATTGTTGTAACAATTAAGTGCTTCTTGCCAAGGATCATTTCTTTCATCAGGATTTGTCATTGTTGTAAAGACAGAAATAAAAGTCATAAATAAATAATAGTTAAATAATGATTTTCAAAGCACTACTATCTAAATTATCTGAAACATTTTAAATTATGAAATTATTAAATTATTTAAAGCTAAAAATTATTAATTTATCAAACATACTCTTACCTTTTAAAAATTATACAATTAGCTATTATTTTTCAAGATATGGAAACAATCTTCAACAAATTGCAAATGGTATTATATTTGCAAATAAAAACCAATCTAATTTTTATGTATCAAATCACAACAAAATTAATTCTTTCAAAATAATAAATAATGAAATTAATGATAAATTTTCATTATTTAAAAAAAAATATAGATTTTTTTATTTTGATAATTCTTTTGATCTACCATCAGATTCAGTTTCAGTTTCTGAATTCTATGATGCAATGGAAGATGTTTTTAAAAATTCAATTAAAGCGAATATAAGCTTTTTATCAAATAATATACCTAAAGAAAATGAATTAATTATTCATGTTAGAAGTGGAGATATTTTCACAAATTTTAAAAAAGATTATTATCAAAATCCTTTAATTTATTATCTTGATATTATTAAAAAATTTGAATCGGTAATAGTTGTTACATCCGAAGAAAAAAATAATCCTGTAATTGAACATTTAGCAAACATAGAAAATGTCAAGATTCAATCTTCCTCATTAGAGAATGATTTTAACACTATTTTTAATGCAGTAAATCTCGCAACTTCTGGTGTAGGAACATTTCCCATAGCAGCAGCTCTCATGTCAGAAAATTTAAAAAATTTATACTATACCAACTTGTATCTTAAAGAACATTTGAATCCAAAAATGATTAAGAACTCAAAAATAAATCATTATGAATTTCTTATTGAAGAAGATTACAAAAAACGATATTCAAAAAATTATGAATTAGAAAAATTAATTCTTAAAAGTGGAATTAATATTCAAAAACCAAAAATGTTTTAAACATACCAGTGGTTTAATTTTTTCATTTTAGCTATTTTTTCTTCACCCTGAATGTAATTAAAATGTACAATATAGGGATCTAAAATCTCATGATAAGAATAAAAATGAGGACCATTGGGAAACTTATTTAATGGAAGAATGAAATATTCAAACCCGTCTTTCTTTTTGTTTATATATGTTTGATCGTGAGTTAAATAATTTTTAAATTCTTCATGAGCCCCATTTTTGGGGTCAAAAAATTTTTTTGTTTTATCATTCGATGTAATAATCATAAAGCCTGCACATAGATTTGTTAGATTTGGTTTTGATGGTCTTTTGTCATTTTGAAAAATTATTTCATTTTTATATATAAAAGTTGAAATATAATTGAGGAAATCTTTTTTCACTACAATATCTCCATCAATATAAATTACATACTCAAATTGGTTCAAAGACTCAAAAATTACATCAAACTTTTTAAGCATTACATCACCAAATGAATCATGCTTTTGAAGAACAATTTTATCTTGTTGAAGGATTTCTAATGGATCATTATCAAATAAAATTAAATTTGTATTTTTAGGAAAATTATATTTAGTTGATTCTTCATCTAAACAAAAAATATTTAAATTGTAGTTTACATTATTAACTTCAATTGATTTCGATAAATTTTTCGTTATATCATTGTATCCCGAGCTTGTAAAAGTCACTAAGCATATATTTTTATATACTTCATTTATCGGGACAATATTTATTGACATTTTTAAATATATTAATAAAAATTTATAGTTAATAGTTGAATTTAATTTCGAAAAAATATAACTCAAAAACCTCTAAAATTTTTGGGTTTGACCAAGACAAACAGCACTCTGGAATAACTGACAAAATAGATATTGAAACAAAAATAAATATTGAAAGTAAGTTTATTCTGTTTTCAATTATGTTCCCTTTGATATTTAAATTATAAGAAATTGTAAAAAATGTGAGATAAAAAATTATAACAAACCATCTTCCCCAGTCCCAACCTACAAGAAAAATTAAAATTATTAATAGAAATTCATAAGAATTTAAAAAATTGTCTTTTAAATAAGTAATTGTAGTTTTTAAATCTCCCTTGAATAATATGAAACAAATTGAAATAAAAAATAATGCAATAACGTAAGTCCAATAAAATGCAGTTCCAGAAAGAAATAGTCTTGCGGTAAGTGCAAGCCCTCTTTTTATCGACCAACCAATTGCATCTATTGCATGTGTGTCGTGGACGGATAACAACGTTATATCATTTATTGGAAGTTCATTAAGTATTCTTTCACTTAGATTCTTATCACCCTTAAATAAAGCCATTAAAGAAAATAGAGCAATTGAAAGTCCAAGATATAGATTTTCAATTTTTATATTAAGAAATCTTTTTATTTCTGTTCTCTTTAAGTTGTAAAAATAAAAAGGACCAAAAATTAATAACATGCCTTCATGAATCAAACCTGTGAAAATTATTGTGAAGAAAAGAAAAATATATTTAAATACATTTTGACCCTTTATTTTGTTGATTAATCCAAAATAAATTAAAAATAAATTAAGAAAAAAAATTTCTTTTCTATGAAAAACATTATTGTGAATAGCTAAATTAAAAACACCAAACGAACTTATTGTAAGAAAAAATAGATGCCAATTTCCCAAACCCGTTCTAAAAATATTTAAAGTAATTAGAAATATAAACAGAGAAAAGTTGTAAAAAACAATATTCTGTATGATACTATTAGCAGAATCACCACTCACTAGAGTTAATATAATTTCTCCTAAGAGACCTCTCCTAACAAATTGTCCCGGATAGTTTATTAAAAGTTCTGAGTATGACCAATGTCCCCAATCTAGTCCTTTTGATCCAATCGTCTTAGAATATAAAACATAAATCGTTGAAATTAAAATAACTAAATTTAAAACAAAAAAAATATTAAAAATTTTATTTTTATTTTTCATTTTACCTCAATGTTGATTCATAAATGTTTTCTTTAGTTCCTTGAAAAAATATTGGTTTTTTTATCCAATGAATATTTAAATCGAGTTTATAAAACTGATAAGCTAATTCCCAATCAATTACTAAGTTAAATGGCAATATTGAATCAACTATTTTTCTTGCAACCTCTTTTTTAATTATGTAGGCCTCGAGGCAGTTTGTAGCAGGATGACTTACTTTTATATTATTTATTGGAAAGAATCTTTTATAACTAATTTTTTTATTTCTGAAATTTTCTCCCATACCGTTACCAATAAATAATGCATCCCATTTAATTTTGTTAGATAGTATTTTCTCTATCTGTGATAAGTAATCATCATTATATGGAATTGCATCATCTTCTAAAACTAATCCAAAATCTTTATTGGAATATCCTATTTTTCTTAATGCCTCAATATGTTTTATTGAGCATGAAATTTCAGGATTGGAAAGTACGTAATATTTATTAGCTTTTTTATTCCAGATTTTACTTTTTGTGTTAAAAAGATCTTCATCGTCTTTGTAATAATGGCCAATATTATTTTGATTAAGTTCTTCTTGATCAAATTCATTTATATATTCAAATTCAATATTTTTATCTTTAAGAAGGTTATCTAAATAAATTTTTCTTTCAGTAAGTTTTGTATAGTGAACAATATAAATTTTTAGATTATTTTTCATTTTTCTATGGCGTCTGTTAAAAAATCTAAAATATTTTCTTGGAGTACATATTCAGGAAAAGTATTATTGTAAAAAATAGGTTGATCAAAATATTCCTGTAATTGCTTTTTAGAACTATTCACTTCCATAATTTTATCAATTAAATGATCATCGTTATCAAAGTCTTCATAGTATATAATTTTATCTTTATTGAAATCTTTTTTGACAAAATCACTTCCCCAGTAAATTGGAATACTATTTGTGTAAAGAGCATGTAAAATTTTTTCAGTAACATATCCGTGAGAATTACTATTTTCAAAAGCAATATTGAATTTGAAATATTTCATGAAGTTTAATTTATGTTTTTGATCTCCTCTTCCTTTAAGTGGATAGTAAGTATTGTTATATAACGATCCTCCGCAGTGCACTTTCTTAATATCATTCAATTTTGGAACAAATTCTAATCTTTTACCAGTAGGTTTAGAGGCTACAAAAGAACAAAAAAGGTAATTCTCTAGAATATTTTTGTTTTTCTTTATTAAACTATCAGGATTTATTAGATAAGACTGATCTCTTGTATAATCCTCTTCAACATTAAACCAGTTTATGAACAAGACCCAAAGTGGTAATCTATAATTTTTATCTCCTAAATTATTTTTGAAACTTAATGAGAAATCAGTTTCTTCAAAATTTGGGTTAATATTTTCTCCGGTATAAAAAATTTTTTTTGTATATCCATTATCAAAATTTTTATGATTTTCACTTTCTGAATAATCAGCGGAATGGAAGAGTACATCAGGTGTCGAATTGTTTATCTCTAAATCATATTTAAGTGAGAGTAAATTGAAAAAATAATTGTCATGTTCCTTAAAGTTAGGCCAGAAATCTGTGAAGAAAATTTTAAGTTTTTTTTTGCTCAATGTATCAAATTTTATGCTTCAGGTAAGTATATAATTAAAATTATTATGTGGCAGAACAAAACTTTGTTTTTAAGTAAAATTACCAAATGAAAGCTTTTGTTACTGGTATTAACGGGCAAGATGGTTCATATTTAGCTGAACTCTTACTTGAAAAAGGTTATGAAGTTCATGGAACAGTTAGAAGATCATCTTCTATAAATACAAGCAAGATAGATCATTTAATTTCTGAACATCAGGGAGAAGACCTTTTCCTTTACTATTCTGACTTACTAGATTCATCCTCTCTGACTAATTTAATTTCTAAAATTATGCCTGATGAAGTCTACAACCTTGCCGCTCAGTCACATGTAGCTGTATCATTTCAAAATCCTGTATTTACAATGCAAACAAGCACACTTGGACCATTATCTATATTGGAATCAATAAGAAACACCAATAAAGATATAAAATTTTATCAAGCTTCTTCATCTGAAATGTATGGAGGAGAATTGAAAGAAAGCCTAAGTGAAGATTCAAAATTTGACCCAAAAAGCCCCTATGCTGCATCAAAAGTATTTGCTTATGATATAACCAGAATTTATAGAGATTCTTATAATATGTTTGCAACAAATGGTGTCTTATTTAATCATGAATCTCCTAGAAGAGGAGAAACTTTTGTAACTAGAAAAATATCTAAAGCTGTTGGAAGAATTTATGTTGGAATACAAAACAAGTTAACCTTAGGCAATCTAAACGCCTCAAGAGATTGGGGATTCGCAGGTGACTATGTTGAAGCAATGTGGAAAATACTTCAACATGATACACCGTCTGATTGGGTTATTGCCACAGGGGAAACATACACAGTTCAACAGTTTGTTGAAGAAGCTTTTTCATTAGTAGATTTAAATCATGAGGAGTATATTCAGACATCTGAAAAATATTTTCGCCCAAATGAGGTTGAGTATTTGTTGGGAGATTCTACAAAAGCAAGAACAGAACTGAATTGGAAACCGAAAGTTTCTTTCTCAGAATTAGTAAAAATGATGGTTGATAACGATATAAAAGAAGCAGAAAAAGAATTGACATTGCTTGAAAATGGTTTGATTGTTCCAACTTGGGAAAATTATAAAACTCCCTAAATCTTTAAAAATTAAGATTGGAAAAAAATGAATGAATTCTGGACTGAGGAACTTGAACCTGGTTATTATGATTTAAAATTTTCTAAAGGATTAAAATCAAAAAGAGGCGTTCAATCTTTTTGGCATTTGGGAACATTTAAAAAAATGGCAGAATACCTAAAACCAGATATGAATCATCTTGATTATGCTTGTGGCCCAGGAACTTTTATTGGAATGTATACATTTGGAAACTCCTTTGGCGTGGATATTTCTGAAAACCAGATCGAATATGCAAAATTAAATTATGGAGATAAGGGAAAATTTGATACCTTAGAAAATTTTTTAAATTATAAAGAAAAAGATTCCTATGATCTCATAACAATAATGGGGCTTATTGAATTTATTAGCGATGAAGAGATATTAAGGCTAAATGAGGAGCTCCTAAAAATGGTAAGAAAAGGAGGAAAGCTTGTTTACACTACTCCAAATTTTCGCGGCTTGATGTTTTTTCTTGAAATTGCTTTAAATTTTTTTGGAAAAGTAAATTATAGTGATGAACATGTAAATAAGTTTTCCCGTAAAAAACTTAAAAATTTATTTTATGATTCAACTAAGTCTTACAAAATAAAAAATTTTATAAATGTTAGTTTATTCTTTTCAATATTTAGTCACTCAGTTGCTTTAAAAGTAGAGAATATTGTAGATAAATTATTTGGATCTAGATTTGGGTCGTTGATGTTAATTGAAATAAACAATGTTTAGAATATTTTAAAGGAACCAAAATGAAAAAACTTCCAGTTTCATTAATATTGCCAACTTTTAATGAAAAAGAAAATTTAGAAATAATTATTCCTGAAATTGTTGATTTGTTTGAAAATATAATTGAAACTAATTACGAGATCCTTGTTGTGGACGATTCTTCTAACGATGGTACTGATAAATTAGTTAATGAGTTATCAAATTATAATAAAAATATAGAATTTATTTCTAGGCAAAATTCACCGTCCCTACCATTATCAATTTTAAAAGGAATTACAGAAGCAAAATACGAAAATGTTATGTGGATGGATGCAGATGGTTCGATGACAATTATTGCAATGAAAGAAATAATTTATAAATTTTTAGAAAATCCTAATTCTGTTGTTATAGGTTCAAGGTTCAAAGATGGTGGTGGATATAAAGGAGTGACAGATGCAAGTAAGCAAAATATATTTAAAGCCATATCGATTGTAAACAAATCTGAAGACTCAGCTATTGGAATGTTGCTCTCAATATTTATTAACAAAATATTGTCTTTCTTGTTTAAAACAAATCTAACTGATTTAACAAGTGGATTTATTATTTTAAGAAGAAATTACATCAATGAAGATATTTTTAAAAATAGGGAATATGGAGAATATTTCATTTATTTAGTTAGTGATTTAATTTCTCAAGACCTCGATTTAATTGAAGTAAGTTACATATGTGAGACAAGAAAAAAAGGTTATTCAAAAACAGCAAATAGTATTTTTCAAATCGTAAAAAGAGGTATACCATATTTCTATGCTGCATGGCGTGAAAGAAAATAAATCTTATGAAAATTCATGATAATGAAGGTAAGCTTTTAGCAATTATTGTTAAAAAGAATGAACAAACAGCGGGCAAAAATTTTTATACAGATGATTCAAGTGAATTACAATTAGCAACTTTTGAACTTTCTGAAGATGAAATAATTGATAGACACATACATGACGATCAAATCAGAAATATTGTTAGAACATCGGAAGCAATAATTTTGCAGGAAGGTGTTCTTGTTTTTGATATTTATGATAATGACTTAAATCCAATTACTCAGGTGTCACTGGAGGCTGGAGATATAATACTTCTTTTAGATGGTGGACATGGAATAAAAGTTAATAAAAAAGCAAAGTTTATTAAAGTAAAGCAGGGCCCTTATGACGAGCAGAATGACAAAAGAAGATTCTAAATTTATATCTGTTTTTGAACCAACTGTAACATTAAAAGACAAAGTTTCAGTTTTAAAGAGCTTAAATAAGAAAGATATTTCAGGTTCAAGCAGCACAATTCAAGAATTTGAGGATATAATTTCTCGTCAATTTGATAGAAAATATGCTGTATCAGTTTCAAATGGAAGCGTTGCTCTTGACTTAGCTCTAAATGTTTTCAATTTTGATAAAAATGATGAAATAATTGTTCCAAGCTTTACAATAATCTCCTGTCTATCAGCAATTATTAGAAGTGGTGGCAAACCGATTTTTTGTGATGTCGATATTAATTCATGGAATATGACTCTTAATAATGTAAAAAAAGTTTTTAATAAAAATACAAAAGCAATACTTATGGTTCACACTTATGGTCTAACCTCAGAGGCATCTGAGATAAGACAATTTTCAAATGATAATGGCTTAATTTTAATTGAAGATACAGCAGAAGCACATGGTCAAACATACAACAATATCAAATGTGGTTCATTTGGAGATGTATCAACACTTAGCTTTTATGCAAATAAACATATTACTACCGGAGAAGGCGGTATGGTTTTAACCGATGATGATGAAATATATAAATCTTTAATACAAATGCGTAATCTAGACTTTAAGTCAAAAACACGATTTCAACATGATAATTTATATTGGAATTATAGACTTGGTGGATTGCAAGCAGCACTTGGAATTTCACAATCAAAAAATTTGAAGAGAGTCATTGAAAACAAAATAAGACAAGGTCATATCTATGATGAATTTTTATCAGAAGTAAATCAAATTATTTTGCCATTGAAAAATACAAATACATCAAAAAACCATTACTGGGTTTACGGGATTGTGTTAAAAGAAAAAAATAGGGATGAATTACAAAATTATTTGCTGCATTACGGAATCCAAACAAGAAAATTCTTTTGGCCATTACATTTACAAAATGCTCTACCTATCGAATTTAAAACAAACGAGACTTTAAGTATTTCTGAAAATTTAGGATCCAATGGTTTGTATTTACCAATTGGTGATCATATAAATAAAAAAGACCAAGAGTTTATAGCTAATAAAATAAAAAGTTTTTTTATCGAATAATTAAATGGTTATTTCTAAAAGATATTTGATATTATTTCTCGCAAATTTTTTATTATTTTTATTACTTTTATTTTTGAATGAGCAATTAATTGAATTTGTTACGTTAGGAGTAATTTTAAATATATTAGCTATCTATATTTTTGATAATTCTTCAACATATTTCAACAATGTTAGAAAAATAAGGAAATACCAGATATTGATATTTTTTTTGTTAGGTTTCTATCTTCTTATTTCACAGAATAATTTTCTTCATTATGAGATTATTTCAATAGATGTACCTTCATATTTAGTTGCTTCACAACATGTAAGCTTTGAAAATTTACCATTTGAGTCTCAGTGGGAATCTAAAGGCCCTCTATTTATTTATTTATATAAATTAATGCAAATTTTCTCAGGCAAAAGCTTGGTTCTTTTTAAAATCTTAAATGATTTTTTGTTATTCGTTATTGTCATATTTTTATATCTAACAGCATTAAATATATCTAAAGATCATTTAATCTCGATTGGAAGTTCTTTATTTTTTATCTCGATTGCTAGTCATGAATGGTATGTTGGTGAATTATCTGAAATCTATTGTTTAATTTTTCTGTCTATTGTTACTTATATATCTTCTTTAGAACAAAAGAAAAAAATTCATTATACAATCTCTTTACTTCTACTTTCATTGTCAACTTTAATTAACCAGTCAACAATTTTATTTTTGTTATCTTATCTTGTTTACTTTTTTTTATATATCGAAAAATATAATCTTAAAAAGCTCTTTAGATTAATTTTTATTTTTTCAATACCACATATATTTTTTTTAGTTTTATACATTATTAATGGAATAGTAGATATCTATCTTATTAACTACATTTTCCTTACTTTCGGTTACGTACAAGAAGGCAGATTCGAATTTAACGAAGTTATAATTTGGTTAAAAAGAATTTTTATTTTCAATAGTTTCTTGTTTTATTCTATATTTTTAATAACTTTTTCTGTTTTCATTAATTTTTTTAAAACAATAAAAGAGCAAAACAAAAAAAATATTTTTATTATCTTTAATATTTTTGCATCAATATTAATTTATATCATCGGTGGTCATAATTATGTTCACCATCTTTACTACTTTATTTTTTTTATATCACTTGGAGGAATCTTCTTATTAACTAAATTCAATAGATACACTTTTTTAGCAGTTGTTATTTTTGCAGCATCTCAAATTTTGGTTTCTACATTTTCTACTTCAATTTATAATTTGTCAAATACTGAAAAAATTCAGAACGAGTACCCTTTGTACAGTCTTTCACAAGAAATCAAAATTAACAAAAAAGAATTTACAACTCTAGCTTTTGATCATTTGTTACTCCTGTTTTATTTAGACAAAGATAATGAGTCATATATTATTCATCCATTTAACAACTTTGAAGAATACATTGTTGAGCTATTAGTTAACTCTGGAAAACTAAAGTCTAATGAGTTTTCTCATTTTAGTTATTATGTAGAATCTGAACCAGATTTAATTGTCTGCAATCCAAGAGCTATAGTTTTAGGTGTACCCACAAAATTAGATGGAAGAGATTATTTCAATTGTGAAATATCCGATTATAAGAAAAACTACATAAAAATCGACACGACTAAATTTAATGATGACCCAAATTTTCATTTTTACAACGATCCATACAGAGAAATAAGCCTTTTTATTAAAACTTCAGAAAAAAATTAATATAATACTTTAATGTTTAATTTATTAATCTATTACATAAAAAAATTCCTACCAAGAAAAGATAGAATATCATCAAATTTTCAATATAGGCATTATTTGTTCAATGAATTAATAGATAATATCGATACTAGTAATTTTGAACATTTTAGGATTTTAGAGATTGGGCCAAGAGATGGTGAAGATAGTCAAAGGCTTGCCTCACTAAACCCAAAAGATTTTTTTATAATTGATCTTCCAAACAGAACAAAAAATAATTTAGATTGGATTAAAAATTTAAATATAACACCCGACTATCTAGAAGGTAATCTTATGTATTTTTCGGATGAGGATCTATCTAAAATAGGAAAATTTGATTTAATTTGGTTTACTGGAGTTTTATATCACAATCCGGAGCAATTAAGGTTTATAAAAAAACTTTACAATTTACTGAATGATAAGGGATATTTAGTACTAGAAAGTTCTACAGTAAGATCACTTTCTTTAAGAAATAAAAATGTTGTACAAATTCATTATCCAGATACTTTTAGGGATACAGATACTATTACACATTTACCATCTAAAAAAGCGATAAAAAGTTGGTTGAGTATGTCAGGATTTTTTCAGATAATTGATTCAAAGTGTTTTAATTTTGAAAACTACAATATAAAAAATACAAGATACGCATGTATCGCTATAAAAACAAAAGATTCAAAACCTAAAAAATATTATTCAAAGGTCGTTAATAACTCAAATTATGAGATTGGAGATTCTAATTAACATATTTAATTTAAATTGATTCACTTTTATACAATATTAAAGATGATAAAAGTAAATATATAAGTAAATAAAGCCTTGAGTATCCATAAATCCTAAAAACAATATAGATAGTTGATATTGATATTAAATTAATCAAAAAATAAAAATTAAACTTAAGGAAGTGAAGTAAATAAATTTCAATAAATGGTCTAAAAAAATAAATTAAAAAAAGTGTAAGAAGGCTGACACTTATAGAGATAATAATATATAAAACAATTTCGTTATATTTATTCATTATTCTTATTGAATTTAAATCAATGAAAAGCTGGTATACATTGATGTTGTTACTCAACACTATTACTAAGTAATTAAAACTAAATAGCGCACTCAATCTTAAAGTTATTTTTAACACCAGAAAATTATATAGGTTTTTACAAAATATTTATTTTAATTTTTGAAACAGTGATACTCTGATATCTAGCTTTATGTTAGAACAATTAATCATACATTTTGGACATATAGTAAAATATCTTCTTTTTTACTTTTTCATATATCTTAACGGAAGAGCGTTTGGAATACTTTTAAATAGATTTATTGAAAAGAAAACAAAAGTCCCTGAAGTAAAATTTTTAGATACTACAAAAACAATTATCTATCCACTTTTAGGGATATCTTTAATTGGAAATTTATTAGTTATTTTAAATTTTTTCTTTGCACTCAAAAGCCCAATCGTCTTCATTGTCTTAATTTTGTTTCCGTTAATTAATTTAGTTGATTTAAAACTTACAAATTTTGATATCAATTTTTACAAAATTTTCTCTTATGTACTAATACCATCTATTTTTCTATTTTTTGTGTACAACGCCTCATGGCATTATGATGCTGGTTTCTATCATTTAAACAACCAAAACTGGCTGAGAGAATCAAATTTAATTATTGGTTTTGTCAATATATTTTGGGCGTTTGGAATGTCTTCAATTTATGAATTTTTATCAGCAATTCTATGGAACGGTAATAACTTTCAATTTTTAGCATATTTAAACATATTTTTTATTCACTTTTTTTATCAACTGATTACTGAAAATATAATCAAAAATAAGGAAAGTTTATATAGAAATTCGTCAATTCTTATTTTAATTTTTTCATTACTTGATAATTTTGGTCTAGATGGAGGAAGAAATGGATTTATATATTTTCAGGGGTTACCTAAACAAGATATGTCAGTTGCCATAATTTTTTTCTTTGTGACTAGATTTATATTTGTATCAATCATCAAAAAAAATATTACTAAAATTGATTTATCAATTTTGTCCTTCTTAATTTTATTTTTAGTTCAAATAAAACTTAATGCAGTGCCAATCTTTATACTTTATTTAATATTTTTAATTTTGGTATTAAAAGACAAGATTTTAGCTTTTCATGAAATCCTAAAATCTTCCTCTCTAGCTCTTTTTTTTGGATTCATTTGGATACTTAAGTATTATCTAACAACAGGTTGTTTTATTTTCCCTGTAAACGCTACTTGTAAAAACAACTTTAGTTGGTATTTATACGAATCAACAAAATCATATGAAGAAATCACAAGAGAAGCAAGTTACACAATTACGAAATTTGATAATAACTTTTTTGAATGGTTTAGTGTGTTTTATTCATTTCAAATAAATAAAGTTGTCTTACTTAATTTTTTATTTTCTCTATTTTTTATTTTTGTTTTTTCACTATTGTTTACAAATAAATTAAGAATTGATAAAACAGTTTTTTTACTTTTTTCTTTTTTCGTAATTTTAAATTTAATCTACTTAATTTTTTACGGACCAACACCCAGATATTCTGTGGGTATTCTTATTACAATTGTTGGGTTCATTGGATTTTTTATAAATAAAATAAAATTTGAAATTAAAAATATAATTATTTATTTTCTTATTTTTGTTTCGGCTACTCTTTTGATTAGATTTAACTCATACCAGGCATTTCTTAACAATGAGACAACTCAATTGTTTGATTCCAGAGAAATAGCTGTTTATATCAAGTCAAATAACGATTTTGTTAGACCAGATATTGGTGATCAGTGTTGGATCAATTTAAAATGCACCATGTCAAATGATCTTATTAGTATCAACGATAATGGGTTTTTTAAAATTGTTTCAAGACAATTTATTGACGATTAATCTCTAATCAAAATTTTATACCCAGAAATATTTTTTGATTTAAGATTGATATTTTCGTTTGTACATTCAAGATTTATCCAACACTGATCACCATTGGATGGATTAACCCCCCAACCATCACTTCTTTTATAATCAATAATCGGGACTTCTAGAACTTTATTACTACTTAAACTAACTAATCCAGCAAAATAAGTTTCTAACCTCGGTGTGAGAACTAATGCACTAAAGAACATAAAACTAAATATTAACCCAATATATTTTTTTGAATTGATAATATTTAATTTTTGTACTTTAGAGCCAAGATAAAAAACTGAAAATATCATAACTCCACTTGTGAATCTTGGTGCTGGAGATGTAAATACATAAGTAAATACAGACAAACCGATGTAAGGTAAGAAAAGAGAATTCATATCTTTTTTGCTTTTAGTTGTAAATAAGTATTTGTATAAAAATAAAATAATTAAAAAACTTATAAGATAATTTTGATAGATATATGCATATTTTCCATCAATAAAAAAATCTTTAAACCAATTGAAAAAATTTTTTTCAATAGTGTACGCATTGTGGAAATCTCTTGTATCGCTTATTAATTTATTTATATCTTTTGAATACCAACTAAAGTTTTTAAAACAAGTTATCTTAACTGGATAAAAAAAACATGCAGATATAAGAATATTTTTTAATACCCATAATATTCCTATAAAAACAGGAAAGATTGTAAATTTAAATAGTATGAAAAAACTTTGTTCTTTAATGAATTTTAATAAAATAAATAAAAATAAGAATAAAATTACCACACCGTAAATTTTTAACTGAATCGCAAACAAAACCAAAAAGTTAATCATTATGAAATCAGCCTTAGAGATATCTCTAGTCTTTAATATGTAAAGACAAAAAATTGATGAAAGAAAAAAAACAATTGAAAAATTGTTATCTACTTTTCCAACACCTTGTATACTTAGAAATCCATTTCTTCCTCCATTAAATCCAAAATTGTCTAAAAAACCAAAAATAATAACAAATATTGCTCCATACTTATAAAACTTAATTTTTGAAACAAAAATAAAATTGTATAAAAAAGCGAAAAACAGACTTAAAAAGGCTATATTCAAAAAATGCAAATAAATGAAGTTGTTTCCAAACCAAAAGCTCGAAAGAATATATTCGTTTAATGATGAAAATCCAAAAGGTGGATAGATGTTGCTAAGTCCAAATATGATTTTTTCATTAATAATCCAGTTCTGATAATTTAAATGATAAAGTCCTGCATCATAATGAAATCCAATATCGTATGATGAGAATCCTAATATGCCTGGAATGAGAATATTTTGGATAATAATGTCTTTCTTTGCTTTAAAGTAAATTCTTTTTTGAAAGTTAAAAACTAAAAAAATTGAAACAAGAAATAAAACTATGTTATTTTCTAATGGAATAAAAAAATTTAGAAAAAAAGATAAGTTACCAATTATAAATACTGAAAATAAGACATAATAAAGCTCTTTTTTTAATCCAAAAAAACTTTCACACCCTTTTTTTAAAACGAAGGTATTTATTAGTATAAAAAAACCTCTTCCTATAAAATATAAAAAATTAAAAAATAATATATTTTGTAAAATTAACATTTAAAGATTACAAACGGTCAATTCTTACCCAGTCTTTAGGTATGAAAGGTTCAAAATTTGAATTTTTGAACCAAGGTGATGGATATAAAACAACTTTATTATTTATCATTGACATAATGCTTGCAAGATATGAAAAGCTACTATTCGCGATTATAAAATATCTGTAATTCGCCATTTTTGTAAATGTATTTATGGCTTCTTCTGAACCATCATTCAAATAAATATTATTTGCATTTTTAAAAATTTTATTGTTATGAGGGACAGAGTTTAAATCAGTAAATATATCATATTTTTCAATTTTAAAATTATTCTTTGTAAACTTTAAAGCTTCTAAATAATATTTATCATTTATTTCTTCGGAGATATCTTCATAATCAGTTCTTCTAATATGAACCATAATATTATCGTTCAACTCATTTTTCCAAATTTGATTTATATTCATATTATTTTTACTTAAAGATTCTCTTATATAGTTTTGATTATTAATTATATGATCTTCACTTTGCCAATATCCCGTAAATCGATTTATAAATGAAAAATCTTTTTTTAAATGCTGGCCTTCAAATATTTTGAATATAGTGTTGTATCTTGAATTGAAAAAGTTATTTAATAATCTTATGGAGAATAATTTCTTTATTGTTTCAAATATTAAATGACTGAGGAAACTTATTGATTTGAATCCAAACGATTCTATGTTCAACTCCAGATTTCTTTTTTTTTCAATTTCTTTATTTTTTAATTGATGAGGATTAATTTTTACTACAAAACCAGAATCCTGTAAGTATTTGGCGAAACTTATTTGAATAACCTGGTTTCCAAATCCACCAAGTAAATCAACTATTGCTATTTTTTTCATTATTATTTTTAAGGATAATCAAAAAATCTTAATAGATTTATTTAAATTTAATAGGTTTTGTTTTAATAATTATTGCGAAATAAAATATAAGAAGTATTAAAAACATTCCCCATGAGAAATCTAAGGAATTATTTATTAGATCGGCTATTTTTTCATCGACATTTCTAAAATTCCCAATAAATATATTTGGATCTTGAAAAAGTGAAATTATTTTTATAATCATAACACCAAAAAATGAAGTAAACAGAATGTTTAAATAAGCATCAGGAACAAGTATCGATTTCAAATATCCAGATAAATATGTTGGGTTTACATATTTTGTATAAAGACCAAAGCTATTTGTTACATAGTCAGTTGAAAGTACTGTGTATTGTGTGGACTCAAAAAAAAGAATAGAAATAGTTGAGAAAATAGAAGCGTAGAGCATGTAGCTACTAACAAGTTTGTTTCTTTGAAATAATTGGAAATAAATTAATATAAAAACTGGAATTGTTGAATAAAGATATCTATAACCATATGAATAACCAGGATTATTCAAGACTAATGTAGCAAAGAATGGGAATACAGTTATCAATATTATTGTGAAGGTCAAATCAAATCTTTTTCTAATTAAAAAGTAAAAAATTAAAATACTTCCTAAAAACAAGGGGGGAGAAAAGTAAAACAACCCAAATTCTTGTGAAAAATTAATTATAAGAAAAGATTTAAAAATATAAATAAGATTTTCCCAAAGCATATTAATATCAAAAAACCTTGAGTAATCAGAAGATATTCTGTCTTCAACTATTAAGAAAATATCAGAAGGATTAATTGTATAAACTCCATATAAGTAGTTTGAATGGATCAAAAAAATCGAAAGACTAATTAAAAAAGATAATATAAACAGATTATTTTTGTAAATTGGCTTGTTATTCCCATTTATTAAACGACTAATTAATAAAGGAATTATAAAGACAAAATAATTACTCCACCTTAGGCTTAAAGCAAGAAACATGCATATTGGTATTGAAAATGCCAATAGGGAGTTATTTAATTTATTTTTTTCATAACTGACTGAAAGGAAGATTAGAAAACTAGTTGAAAAAAATTCGTAGGCATGACTCATGCTAAATCTCTCAAAAGCAAAATAGGAAACACCACATCCAAATACAATTATTGAAAGTAAATTTTGATTATATTTTATTCCTAAAAGCATCAGTGATTTTCCGATGAAATTTATACTTAAAAATAAATAAAAGATCGGCACCAAGGAATATATAAAGTAATTAAGTGATATTAATGAATCCATCGTAAATTGTGATGAAATTTGATCTGATAAAAAAAAGAATGGAAATGAAAATAATCCAACACCAATTGGGTGAACAGGTACAACAAAATCTTTATCTTTAACATTTAAGTTTCTGTTTGGTGTACCTGGCATTTGGTTTGAATAATCTAAGTCAAAATCAACTGCTATAGTTTCGGCATGATAATAATATTCAGCATCATCAACAAAAGAACCGGGAAAAATTTCATCAAATCTAAAATCGACTTTAGTAAATATAAGCAATGCACAGATGATAATAAAAATGTTTAAGTATTTGTTTTTTAACATTTCACAACTTTTTAAATTCAAATTAATTTTACAGAATTAATTTTGAAATAAAACTCAACCTTTGAGTCTTTTGAAAAAATATGTAATTAAAAGCATATAAGAATTACTGTTAGTTTGAGATGGAAAATTATATAAGTATTGCCATTCCAACATACAATTCAAGTAAATATCTTTACGATTGTTTAAAGAGATTTGTAGGTTTAAATATTGTAAATGAAATTATTATTCAAGATGATAATTCTTCAGAAAAAGAAATAAAAAACATAAAAGATATTTTAAAAAATATTAATTCCAAAAAAGTGATTTTACATATAAATTCAGAAAATAAAGGTGCATTTTTTAACAAAATAGAAGCTATTTCAAACTGTAATAACAAATGGGTTTACCAAATAGATTCAGATAATATTCCTTCAAGAAAGATCAATAAAGATATTAGTTATGTATTGAAGACTAATGATCCTAACAATTTGTACTATCCTTCAACCTTATATCAATTTTACAACTACCCTAATTTTTCAAAATTTTTAAGCCTTTTCAGGAAAAAATATATTGTAAGATTGTTTGATGAAGACACCTTATTGGATATTAATAAAATTAAGGAAGCATTATTGAATGATAAAAAAATCACAATAGATAAAAATTTACTCTGGGTTTTAAATTGTGGAAATTTTATTCTTCATAAAGATACATTTTTAGAAAGAACAAAAAAAATCGATAAAGAAGCCGAAAGCTTTTTATATGCAGATGCGATTGCTTTTTCATATTATTGGATAAGTAATGGAGGTATCATTTTTCTAAAATCAAATTTTTACCATCATCACAGAAAAAGAATAGATAGTTTATCAATAAATGAAGGTGAAAATACACAACTTACAATAAAATATTTTAAAAATAAAATTTTTAATAGCTAATCTATTCGTTTAGGTAAGTAATTCTACAGTTATCATCTAAAATATTTGTTTCACATGCTGAAATCGTATCCGAAATATTTGCGAATGTTTCTTTTTCAAAAAATGGAATAGTAATATCTACAAATAAAGTGGCAATAATTATAATTTTTAAAAAGAAAATTTTATTATTTTTTTTATTAGAAAATAAAATGAAAACAATTAATCCTATAGAAATTAAAGAGAGTAATTTGTAGTTATCTATAAAAATTAATATTAAAGAACTTATAACTAACAAATCAGTTTTTTCAGTAAGGATATTTGATGATAAAAAATAAAACAAGCTAATAAGTATTATCACAATAAAATGTTGGGAATAACGCATCCACTTTGTTTCACTTAAAAACCAAAACCATATATATGGTAGAAATGTAGAACCAAAAAGTAAAAAAGATAAATTATTAAAAATATAATTGATTTTATCTTTTCTAAATAAAATATAGATAAAGTAAATAATTGGTACGATTCCAATTCTAATTAAATCGTAATAATTCCAATTACTTACTTCTGAATTATTTAATGATTCCCAAAAAGTATAAATAATATTAAAGTTTGTTCCGGAGCTTGGATGTTGAGAAATAAACATATACTGATCATTTATGTAATTAAATATTGAGCCTTCTTCATAATTAAAGTGAATCAATAAAAGCCAACTTAGTAAAGGCAGAAGGAAATAACCCATATCTCTGAATATAGGAATTAATTTTTTTTCTTTCATGATTACAAAAATGTAAAAACCAATAAACGGTAAAAGTGTCAGTATCTTTCCATAAATTATTGATACGCTAATTAATATTATTGAAAGCCTTCTTCTTTGATTAAACAAAAATAAAGCATTAACAAATAAAATCATCGATGGTATTTCTCCTATAGAATACAAACTTCCTTGCCACCAAGGAATTAATGAAATAATAAATATATTCGTAATAGTGATAAACCGTATACCTGCATCATGAACTTTCAAAAAATAAATTGATAAAGACATCTGTAATAAAATAATCCAATAAAAATTTCCTATTCTTGATAATCTAAAGTTGTTTGAAAGTTCCCATAAAACTACACCTCCTACACTAGATAAAGGTCCTGAAGTTAAAGATGTTGAATATGAACCTCCAACAAAACTCCCAGCATTGAAGTCTAAAGATGTAAAAAAACTCGAATTAGATGCGATAACTAAATATTCATCTATAAAGCTCGCAAGTCTTGATGATTTTGTTCTTACGTAATCAAATATAAAAAAATTGCTTATGAAGAAAAAGAAAAATGAAAGGTTATTTTTAGTTTTATTATTTTTATCTATTGATTTAAGTGAAATCTCAAAACTTTTTGAATTATTAATTTCCTACCCACATTTATTCTACTTACCATGATTTATCAATCACAATCTTAAATGAATTGGTAAATAATATGTTCACTTTTAAATATACAAACACTAAATTGTTTATCATTGTATAAGAAGATACATGCAGACTTTAACAAACTATTTTTCAAACAAGAATTCTTCAAAAATTTTTAATTTAATTTTTTTAATAGGTTTCTTTTTTCTACTAAATAATTTTGGTTTTAACGATACAAATGTAAAAAGCTCTTACTTGGTATTATTTGGTTTATATCTTTTCTGCTCATTTATAAAGTATGGATACTATCTTTTTTACTTTATAAATTTTGCTTTCTTCGTTTATATGACCATTAGCAGTGAGTATGATTTCTCATTATTGTTTTTTCAAATTCTTTTCTTATCTTTATATATTTCTGAAAATGAATTAGTTAATTTTAGCTTGAAATTTTCAAGATTTAATTTAAACAATATCACACATTTAGTATTCGTCTTGATTATATTTATATTTACTCTTTTATCCCAAAATAATTTTTTACAATATGAAATTCTTGATCATGATACAAGTACACTGTTATTAATTTCCCAAGAGTTTTTTGATGGTTTTCTACCATATGAGCGGCAGTGGGATGATAAACAGCCATTATTTTACTTTCTAAGTTACATAATTTTGTTAATCACAAACAAGAACTTTTTACTATTTAAAGTAGTATTTGATATTTTTACGTTTTTAAATGCTTCTGTTATTTATTTTTTTGTATACAGAAAACTTAGAAAAAGTTTTAGTGTTTCAATCATCTCATCTTTGTTATATTTACTTATTTCAAGTCAACCCTGGGCAAATTCAGAATACAGTGAAATTATGAGTTTGACTTTTTTATCAATCGGATTTTACCTCAGTTTTAGTAAAAGAAATAAGTATATTTTTTATCTTATAGGATTTTTCTTTTCTCTTTCAACTTTAGTGAATATTGGGACAGCAATATTTATTATTGGATTTTTATATACGTTATATATAAATTTCAAGAAAAATTATAGGGAAGCTTTTTTTAAGTTTCTCACGGGCTTTAGTGTTCCTCACTTATTAACGATATTGATTTATTCCTTAAATGGACTATTTAAAGTCTATTTAACAACAATTCTTAAGATACCTATTTCATATACAACAACTGATAGTTATTTTTTTTATGACTTCAGAGTCTTTATAGAATCAATTTTTAAAACAAATATTTTTTTATGTATTTTATTTTTGATACCTCTTTTTAATATGTTAAATATATTTATTAAATTAGCTGTAAACAGGTTCAGAGACAGTCTAAATCTTTCAATATCATTGTTTATATTTAGTTCGATACTATTTTTTTATTTGGCAAATAAGGGGTACTATCATCATCTAATTTATCTTATTTTTTTTGTATCAATTGCTTTGTCTTTAGTTTTATCAAATAATTTAAAAGTGGTTATATATCTAAGTTTTTTTGCAGTCTTATTTAATCATTTTCCAAATTATGCTACAAATTCATATTCAAACTTATCAGAATACAATCAAATTTATGAAGAGTATCCTTTACGAAATCTTTCAGAACAACTAATGGAAGAGGTAAACGATAGGGATCTTTCTATTCTTGCACTTGATAATTTACTAATTCTTTTTTATCTTGATCAAAAAAATGATATGTACATAGTCCATCCAACAAATCACAATGAATTTTTCATAATTGATAACTTCATCAATGAAAATATTATAAATGCAAATTATATTGAACAGTCATTAGAGAAAAATATAGATTTTGTTATTTGTTCAACTAATAAAGAGGATAATCTTTATTATGAAATAAACTCTCAGAATTTTAAGTGTACTCAAAGCTTTTTTATTGGAGCGAGAGATCTTGAAATAAATCAAAGTATTTTTGAGGATAGTGAGTTTTATTATAATTCAAATAAAATCAGTAAAATTTTTAAAATAAACAATAGTTAATTATTCTTAAAATAAACGAAGTAGGTCAAACGCATTCCAAGATACGCAAATAAAGCAACAAGAATAACTTGAGTTGGAGAGTAGCTATCGCGAAAAGAGCTATATATTTGCCAAGCTAAACCTAAAATAACAAATAAACCACCTAGGTCTTTTTTGTATTTCATAATAGTAAATAATATGTAAAGATTTCTGAAAAACCCTTGTGGGCGCTACAGGATTTGAACCTGTGACTTCTTCCTTGTAAGGGAAGCGCTCTGCCGGACTGAGCTAAGCG
>MDTD01043436.1_pt1 | contig 29815 bp, 28 predicted proteins | sample 811221 | NCBI WGS metagenome assembly MDTD01 (sample SAMN05326646, study PRJNA326480) | marine metagenome | isolation source: seawater | place: Pacific Ocean: South West | collected 2011 | reverse complement strand
TCTTGAATATAAAGCAACAGCATAGAGGACAGTCCTGATTGCTCCAGAAAGCAGTGCCCAGCCGGACAAAAATTTCCCCTAGCTATCACAAAGTCAAAAGGTACATCAAAAATGATCCGTTTAACATCGAGAAGACAGGTATTCCCGCCACAAACCTTGCCTTTCTCTCTGCGCAACTGTACCCGAGTCCTCCTCTGGCTAGCAATTGTGCTATTGCTCTTGCCCACTGCAACCGATCCCGCCCAGGCGGCTCCCTTGAGCGAAGCCGAGATCAACAAGAGAAAGATTGCCATCCACCGAACTCTACTGAACATATACCTGGCAAAGCATCAAAAAGCCGATACTCTCAAAGAGTTCGCGATAATGACAAAGTTAAAGCCCGGGGATTCGGCGCTCCACTATGAATACGGGCGCTATCTGGCGCAAGTAGGCAACTACAGTGCGGCCAGAGCACCACTTCTCAAAGCGGCAAAACTGGATCCTACTAAAGCAGAGATAGAAGGCACACTAGGCACTGTCTCCATAAAACTCAAAGACTTCAACGCTGCCCTGGCGCACTTCAGAAAAGCAGTCTCTCTGGGAGGCGACTACAAAAAACAGTACGAAGACACGGCTAAGTATGTAGCTTCTATAGAACGCCGCAAAATCTACGAAGCCAAACAAGCCGCCTATCGCAAAAAACTAGAAGCAAGACAGAAAGCGCTGGCTGCCCAGGAGGATGATGACAACGACTGGTAAGGCGGTCCTCTAACAAACTGGAATAGGGTAGAATAGCGCAATGAAATCAAAGAACGAAAGGCGCTATCTCCCCATAGTTCTGGTGGCAGTAACACTGGTACTGGGTATAGCCATAAGCACGATCATCCTATTAAAATTCTCTGGGAAACTACCAACCAGATACGCGGAAGGCGGCAAGGTAATGGGAGTGGGTGGGTTCTCCGATCCAAAGGGACCCTGGACAGCCTACAAAAAAGCGGCTAAAGATGCTTACAGAACAAATGACGTCACCACCGCGATTAAAGATCTAGGAAGAGCCATAACCGTGGCCGAAGAGAACAAAGCCCCACATACGGTGAAAATGTTTTTGCGCAGGCAACGGGGAGGCATCTTTGTCGATATCGGCAATCAAGAAGGTTTCAAAAAAGACTGCAGGGTATTTGTGAACCTTGCTTACAAAAACAACATGGTCACCGCCAGCGAAGACGCCCTGATAATGCTTGCGCAGTCCGAGTACGACACCGGCAACTTCAGCCAGGCAGAAAAGGATCTGGACAAGCTGGAAAATAGCCTGATCAAGACGAGGTCTGATACTTTCGCAGGATTGATAAGAGTCTACGAATTAAAAGGCAGAGTCTACCTAAAACAAAATGATCCCAAGAAAGCAGAAAAGATTTTCCTAAAAAGTCTGGACCTTTCAGCCAGGGTTAAGTCCCAGGGATACATCGGCAGCAACGGCATCACCTATTTCTACCTGTCTCAAATATATAAAGAACGTGGAGATTATGCTGAAGCCCTAAAATACATCAGACTGGCAGAAAAAGCAGAGAAAGACATAGTCTATTCCAATGAGAAAGCCAGCTTTATCGACAAGCAATTCATGGTGCTTCCCGTGCCGATGGAATCAAAAGCGATCAACTCCCTGGCCCGGGGCGTAAAAGAAACAGAGTCAAAAGCCCAATAATATCCGTGCTCAAAACCACCCCCCTTTATCGCCATCATCCTTCGCCACACTTTACCCGTACTTTCAAATTAGGCATTAACCGTGCCTACCCCATGACAGCAGTGGGCAGTGCAAAATTCGAACGAGCACAATTCTCTATATAAAGGAACGTCCCTATATGAAGGAACGACAAACCTGGCTAAAATAAAGGCGGAATAGAGAAAGATGCATTTTGAACACGCCGTCCTTTACCCATTCGAACTTCCGCTTCTGGGGATCATTTGCTTTGTAATAGACTGTCGAATGTTTGCCATGGGGATTTCTAATTGTCACCATTTTCGATGCCGGATCAAAACCTGTGATCGTGTAAGCATGCGCTCCTACCACCAGTGGTTCATATCTAGCCAGAGTACGATCACCCCAGGTTCCGCAAACCACAGGATTTTTGGATGAAATTGCACCAGCCAGAAAACTGGAAAGCTCCTGCTCACTAGAAGAACCAGGCTCAATGATCTGAGCCTTACATCCGGTGATGCAACCAAGCCCCACAGACAGCCTCGACTCCTGTCCGGACTCCCCCTCCGCGCCTCTATTGTTAGGGAACTTCATCACCTGGGCGCACTCAATCAGAGAAGCCCAGAGTGATTTATCCTTGATGCCCCTGTTAGCCATTTCCATCTCAGTAATCTTGTACTCAACGCCATCTCTGGGAAATCTGACCACATAAGTATTTGGACCACCATAGCGGATCATGCTAGCCAACAATCTCTGCCCCCGAGGCAACTCCGCCAGCGCCGACATGGAAGCCTCAAACCAACAGTTAGGATTAACGCTCTGGTCAATACCTCCGGCTCCATCCTTCGCTATCTGCTCGGCAGTAAATACAGGTTGACCGATGCGAAAATCGCCCTTGGCGGCGAATTCTTTCTCCTTACTCTTCTCCTTGCCCTTCTTCTTGCTTTTGGTACTCTTGGTACCGGATATAGTTGCTACTTTCTTGTTCTTGGCTTGACGCTTGTTGTAATCTTTGAGAGCCCCTTTTAATGTCGCCCTGCCAGCAGGAGTTTTCAAATGATTTCTAACATGGGCAGGTAAGGAACGCCAAAAGTCCTCCGGCAAGCTGGCTATATCAAGCTCACCATCGCCCGCCTCCTCTTTCTCTTCTTTATCTTCTTTCTTGGCGGTTTTCGCAGCCGACTTCTTCGCAGCTTCTTTCGCCTCCAAAACCGATTTCAACTCCGGAAATATCTTGATGCTGTAGGCAGCCTCGGTGGAAGTCGAAAAGTGATTGACAATATAAGTAGCAAGCTGCCGCGCTCTGGCTCTGCGATTCGCGGCGACATTGGCGAGGGTGGCATGGTAATAAAGCCTGGCATTTGGTCTTTGACTTTTAATAACAGATTCAAAAGCATCAGCGGATGGAACGTAACTCTTCTTCTGGTAAAGAGCCCAGGCCGAAGTGATTGTATGGCCACCGGAATTGTCATCGGCAGCAAAGGCGGCACCGGAAAAACCGGAGGAATTAATTCCTGAGGGAGGAACAGAAGGAAGAAAAGAACAGCCCAAAGAGAAGAGCACAATCGTCGCAAATGCACGACTGTAATTCTTTCCGGCTGATGTCCTCGGTCTCACAAAGTTTCTCCTCTCACCCTGCTTTTTTATCATAATTTGAAGGAAATTGCTGTCAACCTTTTTCTCCATCTAAGCAGATTACAATAGGATAAAAAGAATAGACCCATACCGCGCCCAAAAGAGCTAGCTCCTCAGATAGTAGAGACGATGTTCTTAATGTCACCAAGCAAAGAATGAATCCAAAATCGACAAAACTACTCTCACTCCTTAGCCTGACGATCGCTTTGGCAGTACTTTCCACTCCACCCTCCCTGGGCATCGAGCCAGATGAATTTCCGAAGCCGGTGGTCCCCAACAGAACAACACTTTTGAGCAAAGACGAAGATAGAAACTCAAAGTCCGAAAAGAAGGAAGATCCAGACATTATCTCCTTGAAAGGGATCAAGAAGTTCTACTTTATTCTGGACTGTTCAAAATCCATGGATGAAAAACTGACCAGAGACAAAAGCGGAAACAAACTCACCAAGTTTGAACGAATGAAAGAGCTGCTTACAAAAACACTAAAAGCGCTTCCGGCTGACGCGGAGGTGGCTATCAGAGTTTATGGTCACTATGGAGCACTTGACGCATGCAAAGCCACAAGCCTGATAATGCCCTTCCACAGATTGAACACACCGCAGATTACAAAGGTAATTGATAGGTACAAACCAGCTGGTCTCAGTCCGCTTACCTATGCACTCCATGAGGCAATTGACAAAGATCTAAAGGAGAATTCGGAAGGAAAAGCCACCATCATCCTGATTACCGATGGTGCTGATACCTGTGGTCTTGACCCTGCCTCCTACATGAAAAGTAGAGACAGAAAAGACTTGATATTGCTGACTGTCGGCTTCATAAATTACAGAAGCCATCCAGACAGAAAGAAACTAGAAGCTGCCTCTTACTATGGATACGGCAGATTATTTCCCTACTCAAATATGGATAAGTATTGGCTCTTGCTGAATCAAGCCAAAAAAGAAAGCCTCAAAACCACGAAAGAATTGAAAGCTCGAAGTAAGAAATTGAATAAGCACAAGTTCTAATTGCGAAAAACATATAGAAAATTTGGAAACCATTGGCTACTTTAGACCCATGGAAAAATCAAAAATGATAAGAAACTCGCTCATTTCATTCCTGGCTGCGATTGTTCTTGTTCTTGCCTACACACTTTCGATAATCTGGCGGGTAAGCCTCGCGGAAGTGGAGCAATTCGGCTACAGCATACTCCTGCCGATGAAATCCTCTGCTCCCCTAGAGAGCGGCCCCTGTGGTCCCGAGACATTCTTCAATGCCTCAGTATTTCATGAACGTAGCGGGAAGAAGGTTCTGGTATGGAGCGACAAAATAAACTGCTTCCAACACGTTTACGGCTCAGCGCTTTCAGCTTATGAAATAGGGGAAGTACCGGCAAAAATTCTATTCAACCTAAACGAATTGGCTGAATATACCTTCGATCACAACGGTGTCTCCAGGAGCGACCTACTCGATAGAAGAAAAGACCTGGCACATAATGCGGTAGGTCGTCGCATTGCTAAAACCGCGAAGAGGAGAGGACTGAGAAAAGATGAAGCTGAAAAGTATATGCAGATATTGGTACTAGATGAGATGGCTACCAGCAAGAAAGTATTCTTGAGCTACCTCGATCCGAGAATTCCTTCTCTTCCGAGCGAAACTGAGCAGGGATGCTACTTTTTACCCAGGAAAAACTTGTTCAACTTACTGGGATTCAGCAAGGAAATCTAAGCTACCGCCTGACCCGTAGTTACTCATAAAAAACACAATGTGCTTCAGGAACACTCTGAAGCACACTGCACCTTTAACCACCATCGCAGTCCCTTCTCCGCGCGGTCATACCTGGGCGGGAGGAGATCACCTTCTGGAGAAGCTATGCGATTTCTTTGCCTAATCTGCTCAAGTGAGGCAATGATGATAAGTTAATCGCTATGGGTGACTTTAATGTGACGTTGAAAAATCCGAACATTAAATCGAGAACGAAGAGCTTCCGCCCATTGGTAGAACTAAGATCTATCATAGTGGCGCAAGAGCCTGTAAACTGGACCCATAACGATTCCTTCAACTTCTCCCAATTTCAGAGTCTACCGATGCCTGCTCCTTCTGAAATCATCAAAAAGCTAAAAGACAGATACGCCGATTGCAGTTCTTACTCAGACCGGGGAGAATTGCAGAGGATAGTGGATAACGCGAACTTTTCGGAAACCTTGCCTTTCCGCACACATTTTGTACGGCCAGCACAAATCTACTTAAAATTCAGAGAGGGTGATAACACAACGATAATTCGCTCAGCGGAACAGAGAATCATATTTTTAGGAGGAGAAGAGAGAGACGGAAAAGAGGTATTTGTCCCCATCAGGCAATATGAGTCCCTGGAAGACGCTCTAGTCAATCACTTCCACCATGAACTATTTCCGACCTATGCGATATCGCTACTAATGTCCGCAAAACTTTCCAGCAAAGAAGGAATATTTGCCCTGGACTACCCCTGCCACTCACCTGGCTTCAAGAACGAAAAAGGGAAAGAACAGATCGTGCTTGTCTGCGACTCTGACACTTATGGACTGATTCAACTAAGTATAAATGAGAGAGACCACTCATTGAAGTCCGTCTCCATTACAAGAGAAACCAGAACGATAACATGCACCTACGATCTCTATCGATTTAATGGAAAAATTCCTGAGTCCGTCTACTCAAGAATCAAAGCTGGCTAGAGCGCATGGTCCATCTACCGACTGACCTAATTACCAGGGCGGTCCCAAAAGATCTATCTCGCCCCCATCGGGTGCTTCAGCACATATCGGCAAGACCATACTGTGGTTGAAGGTGAATAGAACACGTTTGCCTCGCTGGGTCACATAGACATCTCCATCAAATCTCTTCCAGCCAAGCCTTCCATACAGAGGCAACAGCGCTTCGGCGCAGACAAGAAAGCCGAAGTCCACACTTTCATCTCTGAACATATCGACGGCTGCATCTATCCCCGCAGCAGCCAAGCCCTGTCGCCTTGCGTCAGGATGTGTCATGACACTGCCGATGCCACCAATTTTCACGTTCGCCCCGTTGGCTTTTCCCTGACGCAGCACCGCCCCGACATGGGACAATGCTTTGCCGCTTTCATCACAACAAAGAGCGCTAAACTCAGCCGAGGTCCATTGCAAAGACTTGCCGTCCCAATCTTCATCAGGTGGGTAGACAACACGGGAGAGGGCAGAACGCGCAGCTTTTAGTGCTGAGCCGAGATCATCTCCTCGCGCAAAAGTCAGGGCAATGCCATCTTTCAGTTTTGTTCTCTCGGACATAGAATCACCAGGTCAAATAATCGAAAACCGGGTAGCGCCGGAATACTTTCGGAGCATTTTAGCAGGGTCTAGAATCTTCGGCCGAAGGGTATGCATTTATGAGGAGGAGCTAAATTCTGTGACTATATCCGAGACCAAAACAAAGACTTACGAAGATACCCTTACGGAATGGGCAAGTATTGAAGCTTCCACTGAGCCCGCAGATCGGCCCAGGGCGGAAGCTGCCATCAAAAAAATGTATCAGCTTAACGGACTGCCGGAGCCAGTAATAGTCTGGTGCCAGTCTCCGGTTGAGCTTGCGTTTTCCCGCTGGGCAACCATAGTTGTTGCCAGCGCTGGGGATCAAAAGGATATGATGTCCCAGAGCATGATCGACGAGTTCAAGCTTGCCGGAGGGCAGCAGAGGCTCTGGTTCAGAGATCGACCTCTCATGGCAGCGGAGAAAGCTGCCATCAGTACCTTTGGCGGCAAATACATTTTGCAGATGCTGAACAAACGACTGGACAATAACTGGGGAGCCTGTTTTTACAGCGCTATCAGATATCCACAGAATAGCCACTGGGAGCCCGTCGCAGGAACAGCCACAGAGAGCGCAGACGAACAGAACCGCGACAATATTCGCTCTCCCCTGGTGAATGATGTAGCCGGTCCGCTCGGTCAAGCAGTGATTATTGCCTTGCGCAAGAAAGAGAACTACATACGCCTCTTTAACAACGCCTTCGATAACCTTGAGAAAGCCATGGAAACTCCTATTGACAGTAGCTCCAGAGCGCAGGTTCTGCAGAATTTCACCAAGACGTCCCCCACTCAGGTTTACATGAGCACGATGAACAACAGCCTGTACGGGAATTTCGACGCACGAAGACTGGCACTGCTACATTATTTATCCACAGAGCGAAGGGACATATACGACCCCTACAACTCTCATTTTAAACTGGAGCCCCTGTTTGAGCTGGCTCGCTATTGCGGTCCGGTATTGCCGCACAAACACATTTGCTGGGCAACGGAGCGACCAGCCAAGTTGGTTTACGACAACATCTGCGTACCCCATAGCGCCGACTCACCAGCTATCGTCTATCCCGACGGGTTGGAGATATGGTGTTTTCGAGGTCTGGCAGTAGAAAAAGAACTGCTGGACAAAGCCGGTGAGATTACCGTCGAGCAAATAGACAGCGAAAAGAACATTATCCTCCGCAGAGTCTTGATAGAACTATTCGGAGAGGAGAGATTTATCCTGGAAGGCGGAGCCGAAATCACCGACCATGACGAACGCTACGGAACTCTATATGTCAGAGAAGTGCCGAATGACGACCCTGTAGTCATAGTCAAAGTCCGCAACACAACGCCGGAGCCGGATGGTGAGCACAAACACTACTTCCTCCATGTGCCACCACATATAAAGTCAGCAAAAGAGGCAGTCGCCTGGACATTCCAGATGGAAGAGTCCGAATACGAACCAACCGAGGAAGCATAACTCTCCTGGGCTGAAGTCTAAGAGGGGCAGACATGCCTTTGCCTTGTACATGAAAAATTTAGCGCTCTATACGCAGAACAGAATCTTCTGTCTTTAATTCCTTTGGAATATGAAAAGTAGCAGCGGCTCAACTGATAAGCTGACTTGACCTTCAAGATACATTGTATATACAATAGGGATACAAATGAATTTTCTGCTTAGCGGAGAAACGTCTAAAAAACTCAAAACAAAGCATGGTGTTTCAGAAGCTGAAGTCCTCGAATGTTTTTGCAACAGAACTGGACCTTTTCTGGAAGACACACGTGAAAGGTATCGAACCATTCCGCCGACAAAGTGGTTCATTGCCACCACTGATTCCGGGCGACTTTTGAAAGTGGTATTTATCTTCTATCGAATTGAAAAAGAGATAGTAATCAAAACAGCATTTGAACCTAACCAGATCGAGATTGAGTTGTACAGAGCGAGGAAGATCAGTGGGAACGAAAAACAAGAAGAGAAGCCAGGCGAAAACTGAAACAGATAGGTGGGAGAGCCGAGAGCTTGGAACCAGCAATGACAGTGTTCATGTGGTAAGTGAGCAATTGTCGCAGGAAATAGACCAGGCTCTCGAACTGCAGCTTATCTCTATTCGGTTACAAAAGAAGCTGATTGAAGACTTGAAGAACATAGCAATTGAAGAAGGAATTGGCTATCAGCCTCTGATCAGACAAGCTCTCACTCGCTTTGTCCGTGAGCACAAACATTCAGAATCCAAATAGGTTTCCGACAATCCCTTCGATAGAAGTCAAACAGCAAGAGAACCAATCTGACTCTTAGATCTGATTATTCAAAGTATCAAAACATGAAACGGCGCGAAGGCATAAACACCATCGGCAGTATCTTTTGCCAAATCCGAACAAAAACGGGCAGCTACTTTGATATCAAGCTACGCTACCAACGCTAAGTCCATTCAATATCACAAAGTTCAACTGCACTAAAAAGAGAGCCACAGCATTGGTTTAAACGCGAGTAATTTGAGAATAGAACCAGTAAATACTTATGATTTCAGTACAACTCGTTTTATTCGAATTTCAAGAGAAGAAAGTAGTCCAAACCCACTGACCGCGACATATCAAAAACTTCGCCACTGCCGATAATGGCATCCGAAGTGTCGTGCTCGGTCGAATCACAGTCTCAGACAGCCAGTTTTCCATGCGCACCTCGCTCGACTTCCTTGCGAAACCAATAGCGCATAGTTTCAACACGACTCCAAAGAAAAGCGCATAATGCGCAGGAGAAATTTCCTTGATGACACAACCGAACCTGCCCCAGAAGATCCTCATCGGCTTCGGGGGTTTTGCCGTTGCCTTGCTCCTGATCACTTTGATCTTGACCCGCGGCGGCACTCCCCGACCGACTCCACAACCAAAGCCGAGTCCGGATACGGAACTTGGCACCGGCAAGGTCGAAGTCACCTACGGCACAGACTCCGACGACTTCGTCTACAAACAGACTTCCCACTACGAGGACGGCACTGTCCACGTGGTGAAGACGGTTTACCACAACCGCAAGATGCCATGGATCTCCCCGAAGGGCAACTATGTTCTCTACAAGTACAATCGCCCCGACGGCACCCTGGAGAGAGAACGCCTGGTCATGCCGATGACCATGCTTGGCGCCAGCGTCTACACCCGGGAGATCGAAAGACTCTACGATGAGTCCGGTCAAGAACCGATTGAAGAACGCTACATCCGCGAAGATGGAACCCTCGGTGTTCTGGTGGACGGAATCAATAAAACCTTCACCACCTACCGGGCTGACGGCAAAACGCTCCGCTCCATTCAGCATCGAGTGAATGGCGAACTATTCGAGACCTACTACCGCTTGGACGGCCAAACAGTATGGTGGGAGTTTAACTACTCAACTCGCCGCTGCACCATCCACTTCGACCGCCAGGGCAACCCCTACGAGGTCGAGTACAGCCACAAATCCCTTCTCCAGGGCAATGGCTACTCCATGGGTCCGAAAAGCGCGCCCATTCCTCTGTGCGACAACGCCTACGAACGGGAGGATGGCACTCTCGCTTACAAACAAACCTGGACCGTGTGCTGGGACCACAATCTCGACACTACGCGAGAGATTCTCACCGGGCTGGAAGTCTATGCCGAGGATGGCAGCCTGGCTACGCGGGTCACGTTAAAAGCCGACGCAGACAGCCCCAGGTTTATTGAGAAGGTGGAAGAATTCAACCCGGACGGCAGCAGTCTGGTCCGCCTTTACCAGGGAGAGGAAAGCCGCCTCTCTGAAGAGACTTTCGACGCCGACGGCAACTCCACCGGGAAACAGACTTTCCCGTCCAGCGACACCTACCAGGAATCTATTGACCCCAGATTTTTCCAGGGCTTCAGCCGGGACTTCACCGGACTCAATGACGACGACAGCCACGACATCTAGGCGGCTGAAGTCAGTTATCGGCTTTCAGGCGAAACTCTTGTGAGTTTCGCCTATTCTCCTTCAGAGAAATATTCAGCGTAAAAATCGTAGGTGGTTGAAGTCATGGACTTTGACTGCCTGGAAAAATTGATGAGTGCAAACTACGCCTGGCCCGAGGGCAGCGTGCTCATTAATCACAAACTCGGGTCACCCAATGGAACAAAAATAATGGAAACCCCAATCGACACCCGTCAGCTCACCTTCATCGAATGTCCGGACCAGGACGACTTCCTCCTTCACTACCGTGACCTGGAGGAGATCCACCGCAAAGCGCGAGAAGCTGTCGCCGACACGAACCAGAAACGCAGTGAGTACGAGACCAGCCTCCGGGCAAAGGAAGCGACTCACAGCGGGCTGCAGCAGATTGAATTCAACCGTGCCACCAAACGAGCAGCCTATGTTTCCGCGGCGCTCAACCAGTGGTTCTTGCGCAAGCCCCTCTGGAAGTCCATGCAAAAGCTGCTGGAGACTCTTCAGCGATTCAACGCCCTCACGGCCCAGGGATCCTATCGCAAGGAATGGGCATGGCTCATGGCCGCCTCCAACAATATTGTCCTAGCGGAGAATCTTCTGAAAGAAGCGATGAAGACGTTCTCGCGCTTCTCCGACTGCTCCGATGACGACAACGGATTCTTCGAAGGGATTCTTGCCGACTGTCGCAAGGCTAGCGCGCTTCCCCGGATGCCCCTTCTGCCGCCGTCGCCCCCGGACGACAATGGCTTGACGATGCCGGAAAAAGCCAAGCTCTTCCTGCGCTGCGTCAACGCCGTCAACGGAGCCTCCAACACCGACCAGGTACAGTATGTGGCTGTGGTTGATGTCGGCGACATTGGCAGCCAGGTGATTGAAGAGGTAGCTGGCTATTTCAAGACCCTGAACTATGCCACCGAATACTCCGGCGGCAACGAGCTGCGCATCACGCGCAAATCCAGCAGGTAAGCCCCGGGCTGAGAGATTACCCTGGCGCATAAGTGAGTAAGCCCCAGGCAGAAAGAGTGCCTTGGCGCATAAGTAAGTAAGCCCTGGGTAGAAAGAGTTCCCTGGCGCATAAGTAAGTAAGCCCCAGGCAGAAAGAGAGTTCCCTGGCTATGAATATGCTGGAATTTACTTGAACGCTTTACGCATCGGCCCCTTCCGGGGCTGATGTTTTTTCTCCTACTTCTATTATATACTTTAGTATTTCTGAAGAGAACCAAAGCCAGGCTTGTTTGCGCTGTTTATGCCACTTTGGCATACAGATCCGCCTTTTCCTATGCCAATCTGGCATATTCCTCCCAGACCACCGCGCTTTATGCCACTTTGGCATACAAATCCGCCTTTTCCTATGCCAATCTGGCATATTCCTCCATGGCGCCCCGCCTCCCCGACCCACACCAGTCCCCCGCACAGGCCAACCACCCTTCCCCGACGCCGAGTTCGACGCCCAGCTTTCAGACAATCCGATCGGCTGCTGAAAACTGAAGGTGAAAGCAAGCTCCAGCCAATAGCTCCAGCCCAAACCTCCATCCAAAACCTCCAGCCAATAGCTCCAGCCCAAACCTCCAGCCCAAACCTCCAGCCAATAGCTCCAACCCAAACCTCCAAACCAAACCTCCAGCCCAATAGCTCCAGCGCAAACCTCCAGACTCCACACCATATACAGCACCACACCACCCCACGATCTTTCAAAAATCATTACGGCAAATCACTTACCTGCCGGGGGAAGATAAGATAGAAAAGGAGGTGATTTTCGTGAGTTTTATTCTCTATTTCGGACTCACAATGGGCATTACGGCGGCTATTGCTACCGTAGACAAAAGACGAAACAGCACACCCGATAAGATTATAGAAAGGAAGCCACTTTCGAAAACAAAGAACTTTCTTGCCGCATCTATCGCCACTGTAACTGCTTTTACAGTCTTATACATGACCATAACACTACTTAGCCTGACCAGCACTTTCGCCACCACGGACGGAGGCACATCAAGCATTGGACCCGCTTCTATCATAATGGTAGGGGGAAGCCTGGGATTCAGTCTTCTCTTTTCACTAATGGCAATCATCAGTTCAGCCTGTGCCATAGCATGCTTTGAAACTTTGAATTTCATGCATGTCGAACAAAACAGAACGAAATTAGTGCTGGCAAGTACTGCGATAATACCGATTCTTTCAATCTTGGCCGGGGTCTTTCAGGCGATCTTAAACCTACACGGCAATCAAACCGTGCTGGTCTTGTCGGCAATTCTCCTACAAAATGGAGCCGCTTTGATTGGCAGCACGGTTACCGCTCTGACAATCTCAAAGTTTGAAAAGACTGCAATTTCTGACAGCTAAGGTCATAAGATTCTTTTAGTTTCGATCCGCAGCTTGAATGATATTTCCAGATCGCTTCTCTGCTTTTTCACTCTTACGACCCAGAATTCTCAGTGTACGCAGAATCTTCTTTCTGACACGGTCCATCTTCCCTGCGGTTTTGTGCATGCGTGAAGCGATCCCGGCAAGTTGCACATTGTCTACGGGAGAGGCCGTAATCAACTTGCGCAGGAGCTTTTGATCTCTTTCCAGCAATTCAAAATCACTTTCTAACGAACCGATCTCATCAATTAGAGCATCATAGCGATTGTGTCTATCCGACAGAATCTTGAGAGCATCCTTGACACTATCAAGGTCAGCATTTAACTGAATCAAGATTGTTTTGCCACTCTTGAGGGATGCCTCTATTACAGTGTCCCTCGGCTCTAGCAGAGATCTCTCGCTCACTTTGAGCGGTTTTGTGATCTCCATCGGCCCCACGATATCAAGTGGTGCCTGGGGATTTATAGGTGGTCTCGTGACCTCGTCATAAATTTTGCGGGATTCTCCCTTTACATGTTTCAAGTCCACAGCAAGGTCACTTAAAGATGCTACGGTTCGAAAAAGGACTTTCGAAGTAGTCCCTGCCCCTTCTATATCAGCCCCACGGACCACTGGCGCTGACAATACCACCAGCAGTGAAAGGAAAGAAATTGTTGAGAGAATCTTTCGTGAGAAGTGCATATCCAAAAGGTTTCTCGACGGTTTCACGGATCCACAGCTTATTCAGATCACTGCGTTCCAACCTATTGTACAGAATTTTCCGAACTGGAAATGCCGCCCTTTTCCGGCACTACAAAATGGAAATAGCGCTATGACCCAACGAATATGACTAGATTTCGCTTTCACTGGGCACCGACTATAACTCTTCCACTAATCCAAACAATGCTCTCTCTTCCTGGCCAATTCAATAGAAGAAAAACAGCGGTCAAGGCTATCAAAAACGTGCTCCTGCTTGCTTACCTTTTGGCACTGTTTTCGACTCCAACACCGTCTCTGGCTGCTCCACTACCTGACGAATCCGAGTTTCAACTATGGGTGCCGATCTTACTCCACTTGCCAGAGTATAAGAATTTCTATCCGGTTCTGGAAGTGCAACCTCGCATGGGCAGCGAAGTTAGAAGTCTGGACCAACTACTTATTCGCCCGTGGGTAGATTATAGAATTTCAGAAAAAGCCTGGGTAGGAGTAGGCTACAACTGGGTTACCAGCTACAGTCCGGTCAAGCCTGTATTGAATCAGAACTGGGTATGGCAACAAGCCGGATATCGAATCAATCGAGACAGGTTGCGCTTTATAAATAGATTCAGAGTAGAAGAGCGATTTATTCAAAACGCTTCAGCCATGTCCACCCGTCTCAGATATCTGACACGCCTGGAATACTCTCTTTTCAAAAGTAGGCGCTGGTCAGCAGTGCTCTGGAACGAGATATTCGTCAACCCCTACTCTGTAAAACGTGGCCCCGTATCCGGTATCGACCAGGATAGAATATTTGTGGGACTGAGAAGACAGGTCAGTGATAGGTCTGTTGCTGAAATCGGCTACCAGACTACGATTGTAAATCCAAAGCAGCCACCTATCGACAGACTAAATCATGCTCTATTTATGCGGCTGGACATCGCCTTTTAAGAAGGCTCAAGCATAGAACTATTTTAGATATGGCTATCTGCGCCGGCAAAGTTTCTTCTGCTTGAAAAAACAAAAAGCGAATCAGCAATCAGCTAAAATCAAATCTAAGGACGATAGGTATGTTCCGGCGCTCGCTTGTAGAAAGGAATGATCTTGCCGGGCAGCCAGGAATAACCAAATCCGATGAAAGTCCTCGGGGAAGATCGGCCCATTCCGACACCGAACCTGAAATCAACCTGGTGCCTTTTCAGAGGACGCCACACAGCTCCCATATCGATAACCTGAACTGCTGGTGAATTCTCGGAATACAACCCTGCGTACTCGATCCAGACATCAGCACGCTCTTCTTTCTTCTGGCCCACTTTAAAATGCCGAAATAAGATGGCGGTGGGTTGATAGGATAAATTTCTATCGGGAGATACACTGATAGCCTGATCGTCCGGCAATTCGGTGGGCATAAAAATCGAGTGCGATGTGCCCATGGTGTAGTTGCCTCTTCTGTAGAATCCAATCATTTGAACAAAGGGGTCCACTTTGTTGGTAGTCAGCTCAGGACTGCCCGTAGGCAATGACATTCCCGCGATAACACCGATGTCGATACCTCTCTTGTTCAAAAAATGCGGCTCTACATCCTGTTTTATGGAAACCTGAATGTCCGAATAGCCGCGAAAGTTGCCGTTGCTACCGCTACTGGTAATATAGTTCGGCACCTGAAACCTCAGTTCTCCTTCGTGCCAGGCGCCGAGCCTCACGAATGTTTCAGGAAGGATGATATCACCACCTCTGTTGAACAGATCCATGGTGGTTCCGCCCTCAAACTGAATATAACCCAGAGGCACAGCATTGGGGTGGGGCGTAACACTGTTCCTGTCAGTCGATATCATCGGACCAAAATCCTGGGCGCGCAAGAAAGCCTTCATCCCTTTCTTAACCAGACGAATTGGCGCGAGACTCTGATCACCGCTGGTAGTACCGCTCCCCCCGGATGCTCCGGAAGAACCCTTAGCGGAAGCGCTATTCGCAGAAGCGCTATTCGCAGAAGCGTTATTCGCGGAAGAGTTATTCCTAGAAGCTTTATCCACCGGAGAATTACTGCCAGGAGAACCATTTGACTTGTTATCAACATCATCGGCAGAGCTTCCTGCCGCAACAAGCTTGTTGGGCTTCCATTGAGTATAGCCACCTGCACTGGATGAACTGTCGGCGGCTTGAACCCTGTCCTCGCCGGTAGTTTGAATCCCGTCCACGTCGGCGGCTTGAGCTCTGCCCTCGCCGGTAGTTTGAATCCCGTCCACGTCGGTAGCTTGAATCTTGCCTTCGTCAGCGGCTTGAGCCCTGTCCTCGTCAGCGACAATATCCTCTGACGTCACGCTCGGGGTATCCGCCTGCACCGCAAGAGCCCTGCCGGGTAAGCCAAAGGAGCAAAACGAACAGACGGCAAAAATGACGAAAGGACTGACGGATGCACTGATGAATGTACCAATAAACGCCCCAAAAGGCTTGGTAATAAAGGTAGAAGGAATACTAAGCATGGATTCACGATACTACGTTAGCGTGACTATTTTAGCCAAAAATGAAGCTAAGTAAGCATTAGCATGGTCATCCAATAGCAGTGTCATGGATAGAAGGCTCAAAGCTTTGGCTTAAAGCTTTGTAAAATCAGCCCCCCCCCTTTGCATCCACGAACAAAAAGAAAACCTCTGTCACGGAAATGTGGTACGACGCACTTAAATTAAAAACAGTCGCACCTGTAACGCAGTTGGAAAGATACCTTCATAAGGGTTAGTTCGAAAGTGCGACTACTCATTACTTCCAGCGAGCACAGTCAGAAAGAGCAGTTCTATACTGCTTTTTCTGCTTTTTCTGCTTTTTGACTTACGCTCACCGGAAGCACAAGGGCGCAGACGACGATAGATACCGCTCCAGACAGCTAACAACATCCGATGCCAAATGAGCCGCCCCGGCTTGCGCTGCCAATTGGTGTTTGTTACCTTATCTGCCTACATAGAGGCAGGATTGAAGGCAGGGACTAAGCCTGCAGAAACAGCCATGCAGAGCAGAGTCACATACAACTGGTTGATTGGAGCGCGAACAGATTCGCTCTTCTTTTTCCTGCCTTGGCTATTCGGTTTCGCTGTCATTCTAGCTTTGATGCAAACCGACGTCTCAAGCTCCGCGTGCCTTACTTTTCTAGCCCTGCAGGGACTTGGGCTCGGCCCCTTCCACATGGGCATGACCTGGGCACACTTCAAGGATTCAGAGACCAATCAGCACCTGGTCGGAACCAGGGAGCAGAAACTAAAGGCTCTAGCTACGACCGCGCTTATCATGGTTTTCTGCATTGTCGGCATGTTTGCTAATTCGTCGGTGGTGACAGCCGTTTTTCTGGCAACCACTATCCATCATATTGTCAAACAAAATTCCGGAATTCTCAGGCTCTATCATAATAGTGGCGAGAGTATCCCTCCCAGACAGATAGAAGAAAAGACGCTGAATCTCTCTGCCTGGCTTTGTGCTCTTATATTCCTTGCCAGAAACAGCTCCGTCATCAATATGCAATATCTGCTTTATGCAGCAGCCCTTGTCGTTCTTACTTTGTTTATGTTCTCAGCAAGAGAATATCTGGACCAGCTTTTCTCCCGGGCAAATTCAGAAAACCAGGTGAACATACCCGCCTTACTCTTTTGGCTTCTAGCAGTCCTCTTTTTCCTGCCGTTTTCTTTTATCACCAACGACTACAATCATTTCCTGGTAGCACCACTGGTGATGCATTGGTTTCAATATGTGGTTATAAATTTTGTGCTTATAAGAAGGCGAGAAGATGCGACAGGAGCGAGCTCCATCAATATTGGCAACTTCCTCATTCTATCGGCTATGTTTATGATTTTTATCATTTCGACAGGAGCCTGGGTCGTTACATACACGAACGTCGAAAGCCCCTTATTCAAAGCGTTTACAGGATTCCTTATCGCTCTGACATTAATCCATTACGTGCAAGATGCCGTTTTATGGCGCTTCAGAGACCCTGTACTTAAAAAGATGATTATTCCATACCTGAAATTGCAGCAAGAAAGAATATAATGGCATGGTCGATGTTCGTTTGATTTCTAAGAGTAGAAGCTCCAGGTTTATGAAAGTTCTAGCACTACTGTTTATCGCACTCTTGCTCTCCAGCAGTTCCCAGGCTCTGGCGGGAATACCGGTGCCTCCGACCGTGCCGGAGTTAGACCCCGGCATGCTCGCCCTTCTTGGCTCAAGCGCCACCGTCGGATACCTGGCTATTAAGCATAAGCTTCCGCGCAGATAGCCTCGACAAAACCAATTGAAGAATTAGTCATGGCTATCGCAGATCTTCCAACCAGACAAAATTCTTCCGATTCTCAAACTTCTAAAAACAACTTCATCCCGTGGATTGCGCTCTGGCTCTGCCTGATTGCCGTGACCACCTTTTATATTGGCAGCGATTGGATCCTATGCCTGAGCCAAAAGCCCTGGACAGACAATGTCTTGCCTCTTCTTACCGGAGTATTTCTAGCTGCAAATTTCAGGCGCTATCTGGCTAGTCAACCCAGCTTTCCCGACTCCATAAATCTGAATCCGGCAAGCATAGTGTTTTTGGCTGTTTCAGCTCTGGTTGTTTCAGCGGCTGACTATCTTCACTTTTCGCGGCTAACCTGGCTCGGCTTTCTTGGCATGGTTAGCGGACTAGCTCTTGTAGTTAGGGGTACTGAATTTTTCAGGCACTGGTCCCCGGCGATTCTTTTTTCAATGTTCTTGATACCAGGAGCGCCACTGGCGGCCATCGACTACATAAATGCCTTTTTGCAATCCACGTCAATTAAGCTGGCTCTGTTTTTCTCCAGCTTAATTATCCCAATCAGGGTGGAGAATTTTACCTTCTTCGTTCGTGGAGAACCATTTGAAGTCGGGACAGCTTGCAGCGGTCTATCCATGATAGTTTCACTAACTTTCATGCTTCTACTATGGAACCTTTTCAGACCTGTCAGACTAAAATCACTGGCACTATTGATGATGGCACTCCTTCCAATCGCCATGATAATGAACGGCATAAGAATTGCGCTGACGGCAATTATCGCCTACTATCAGTCAAAAGAAGTGGCTCTGGCAGCCCACTCCTTCCTTGAAGCACCTCTCTTTATTCTGGCGATCGCCGCTCTGGGAGCGATGATTTTAAGATCGAAATCTTCAGACCAGTTTGCCCTCAAGGATGAAAACAACCAGGAGCCAAAGCCCCGAGAACAAAAGCCCCGAGAGCAAAAGAACAAGCCAAACCCGATATTTTCTACGCTTGTTAGCGCAATTCTTATACTCCCGATCGCGACGATGACTTTGAATCCTTCCGTCGACAGCAAGAAGACTCGCTGTTCTGTTCCTATGCGAATGGAAAGTTGGACAGGTCGAGACATACCCTGGACCGACCTTATGAAAAGGAACTATAAGCATGTTGATGTAAACATAACCTGGCGCGAATACAAAAAGGCAGATGAAAAACCGATCTATTGCCTGGTTCAGCAAGCCAGCAACTTTGAAAATGTGCATGATGTCTTTGCCTGCCTGAAGTTAGTCGGCGCCACACCCAGCCAGGTAGAGACCGGATATCTGTCATCCGATTCACCATCGGTACTACCACCACAGTATGGCATTTACGAATACAGTTACCGAAACAATCACTTCTATACATTGTTTCTATTTCAATCGAAAGCAGGAATGGCGCTCTATCCACCCAGGTCCCTTTCAGACAGAGTGAAAGTGGCAATATTGGGAAGAATACCCTGTCGCCTGGTCGAGCTGAGCACCCTGGTGGACAATCAGCCCAGAGCAGCGAAGGCAAGGCTTAAGTTTCTTGCTCAAAAACTTGCTACGCTGCCGATTTGATTGTCATCTAAACTTTTTAAGTCAGTGAGTCCAGGACTCTTTAGCCTTCTCAATGGCTGACATCATATCCTGAATCTCCTGGTGATCCGGAGAGATGAACTTGATACCGGACAAAATCCAGGCAGCCAACTCGGGGTCTTTAAGATGGTAGTAAACGTTCCGCCCTTCCCTTCGCTCCACGACTATACGGTTTGTCCGCAAAACGGCTAGCTGCTGGGAGACGGCGGCATGGGTAATGCCTAAAAGTTCCTGGAGATTATTGACCGAGAGCTCCCCCTGGCTGAGTTCTTCTACTATGCGAACTCGATTGGGATTTGAAAAGACCGAGAAAAGTTTTGCCAGCTCGGAACTAATTACAACTCTGTAGGGCACAATTCCATCCTCCTATGCAAAGTTTAGCATATTTGCAAATGTCCAGCAAAACAAAAACATCCAGAGATTTGCCCCGGCCACGATCGACGAAACCCTTAACCAGAGGCAATTATAGCGGCCAAGAGAGCATGAAAATCAAGTCGCTAAAAATCGATTAAAAAATACAATAAATAGGATAGGGAAAATGCCCTCTATTGACCGACTGGTGAGGCGCGAGAAAGATTAAATCTGCAAAGATTTTTGTATAGATTTGCATATTCTGACATCACGATTTTTGCACTCATTTCCAATGCCGGTGAATGGTTTCGCTTATTCCAAGTCGCTTTTTGAGAGCAACCCCATGACATATACGCTCGGGTTCGCATGTGCTAATATAAACGCATGCAAATGTTTGCACATGAGCAACTATCATGTTAATTTCAAACCTAACCCCCAAAGAGCCACTTAAATTAGCCCTGAAAAGACTCTCCGAGTTTTTTCGGGTTCTTTCTAATTCACGCCGAATTTTGATCATAGAAGAGCTACGAGACGGCGAAAAGGACGTGTCCTCCATCGCCTCCTCCCTGCATCTACATCAATCGGCAATTTCAAAACACCTCTCCGTATTACGTTCCCACAGACTTGTCGTGGAGCGCAAAGAAGGTAGAAGTGTTTTTTATCGTTTAAGTGATCCGGAATTGGCAGCATGGATAGTTGACGGATTGAAGTTTGCTGGACCCAACCTCGACGACACCGACTTCTTCTTGCAAGGGGTCGAACAAGTGAGGTCGGAGTGGACGAGCAAAAGAAATGAGGAGGGCTCCAAGTGAACGCACGCTTTACCGCCAATGAAATTCTTGGCATAACCCGGGCGGAGATCGTCCAGGGGAAGCCGGGAGAAATGCCCGGAAGACTGGTCTGGCTTTTAGAAGACATAACCGATGGAGATTGGTTTGTGGCGCTCTCGTCCGGTGCTGTCGACTCCCACGACTACCTGGAGCGAGCCATGGAGCTGGGCGCACAAGGATGCATAGTCAATAGAAGAGCCCGGTACTGCTTCGCCGGTGATGACTCCGTACTACTTGCCGTGACGGACACCTGGACCGCTCTCTGGGAGCTGGCTCTGACCTGGCGAGAGACTGCCGCGGACAAGGTAGTCACCATCACAGGCAGTGAAGGTCGCCGGGACACGGTTTATTTCTTAGAATTCTTACTGCGTAGAAAGTATCGCTGCCACGTGGCTGTAGAGAAAGACGGGCTACATTGTCTGGCGGATCTTCTCGCTACGCCGCGCGGGACAGAAGTTTTGATTGCCGAAGTAAATGGTTCTGAAAGAGGCGCCATCTCCAAAATCGGCACTTACCTAAAGCCCAACCTGGCCATCGTAACCACAACCCAGCATCCTATACCTTCCAGGAGTCGAGATGCCAGAGCGGCTTCGCTCAACTGCGAAATTCTAGAAACCTTGAGCGAAGAATGCAGCGCCGTTATCTATGACAGAAATCCGGCAGTGCATGAGCGGGCAATCTTACTTACGGATGGATTGGATACAACTCTGTTTACCGAGGAGAAACTCAATTTATCCAAGTCAGGATTATCCTGGCTCTCAGAAAATAGTGGTATCAAGCACGTGGACGCGAACACCGAAGGCAACGCCTGGTGTGCTCTCGCCGCGGCGGTGAGCCTGGGCTTCTCCCTGGAAGACAATCCGCACATTGTCTCGGAAGTAATTGTAGAAGCCAGTTGATTTGGAACACGTCATTTGAATTACGAGATTGACACAAACCAACCGATTAATCAGATAAAGGAAGACACGAAGTAATGATTAACTACTGCCCTCTGCTAGTTGCTCTGGCGCCGCTTCTCGCGGCACTCTTCACTGCATTCCCGCGCCTGGTGACAAACAAGAACTACAAGTTTGGTTTTTGGCTGATGGTCACCGGATTTCTGGCTTCTCTACCAGTTCTCTGGCAGCTCATTCAGAGCCCGGAACCTGTAAAAGTCATCCTCATGGATTCACCATGGCTGGTGCTGCCAAATGTACAGTTATCGGTAGACCGTCTGGCTGCCACCATGATGACCGTCATCGCCGCCATCGGCATGGTGCTTTATAGATATTCCATTAGCTATCTGCAGCAGGACGGCGGTCAGCCTCGCTACCACACCCTGCTTGCCCTGGCCATATCAACACTTCTATTTATGGTATCGAGTTCGGACTTGATAGTCCTCTTCATCTCCTGGCAGTTGTTGAGCTGGCTACTCTGTCTTCTTTCCCATAACTACGCGCACATTCCCACAGCCCAGAGCTGCTTCCGCACCTTCATCATGCTCAGGGCAGGCGACGTGGCATTCCTGGCCGGAATCGCTCTGGCTTACCATCTTTTCGGCACGGTGGAATTTGCTCCCCTTTTCGAAAGAGCGGCCGCCAATCCGATCCAGTTGGATGTGCTGGGTACCGGCTTGCAGATAACAGGCGCTACCGCGATCACTTTCTTAATCTTTATTGGCGGTATGAGCAAATCAGCACAGTTCCCGCTACACATGTGGCTACCTGATTCGCTTTATGCCCCTACTCCAATCCATGGTCTGCTCCATGCCGGTATCATCAACGCCGGCGGCTTTCTCCTCAACCGTCTTGCCCCCCTGTACGCGCTGAGTTCAACCACCCTTCATATTGTCCTCTTCATCGGTCTTGCCACCATGCTCTACGGCAAGAGCATGATGCTGGTCAAAAACGATATCAAGAAAACCCTCGGCTATTCTACGGTGGGTCAGATGGGATACATGATGATGGAATGCGGTCTGGGAGCTTTCTCTCTGGCGGTCTTCCACTTGATTGCCCACGGGCTTTTTAAAGCGACCGTCTTCTTGAACTGCGGCGACGTTATTCACAAAACACGCCTGGAGCCCGAGCATCCCTTCAAACCCTCAATAGACACCCCCGGTCCCCTGGGATGGTTGACGGGATTTGTAGTATCTCTCTTGATGCCCCTTGCCATCATCATCGGTGTGCACTATGCCCTGGGCATCTCCTTCTTAGATTCTCAAGGAATGTTGGTCTTCCTGCTCTTCAGCTGGATAACCGCCTCCCATGCCATGCTCACCCTCTTCCGTGTCCAGGACAAATGGCCGACCATGATCGCCATGCTGGTGGCGGTGACAGTGGTGTCAGTTGCTTACTTCTTCGGCTCCGAACATTTCACCCACTTCCTCTATCCTGATCATGGAGTGGTCAACAACTACTTCGCTGCTGCCGCCCTTCCGCCGGCCGTATTTACAGCCCTGGCAGGATTGCTGGTTCTATCCATCGTCGGCAGCTGGTCAGCGTTATACCTCCACTACCACGACAAGTTCGCCCTACGTTCCGGCGGCTTCTGGAACCAGGTCTATCTATTCTTCATCAACCGTCTATATATGGACGGCATCGCCCTGAGACTCTTTGAAAGTCTCAAAAAAGTCGGTCGTGCCATAGACAACTCACCTTTCACAATGCCCCTGGTGGCTCTCACAGCCCTGGGTCTTGCCTGGAAGACCATACCGGAGATCCCTCCGGCTTCGATGGAGTCGGCGCCGCTAATAATGGCAAGCGCTCTCTTTCTGCCGCTGTTTCCCCTTCATCTACTGTATATAACGGCCCTGACCCGCACACCAAGAACCCTGACTATCGCTCTGGCTATCCTGCTTCCCGTCGCCGGACTGTTTATGGTCCCCGAGATTCCCCTCGCATTGAGACCGGCCGTAGGCACTCTCGCTGCCATCGGCGCACTCTGGGGAGCAGTAAAAGCACTGGCTCAAATTGATGTTGCAAGGCTCCTTGCCTTCGGCGGCTTCTCGCTTTATTCCGTGCTCTGGTGGCATCTCTCCCAGGTCGGCAAAGTGGATTCCCTGGCGCTTTCTTACGCTGCCGGAGTGACCCTGGCCATAGGCGGTCTAACTTTAGCCTGGAGCATGATAAGAGCCCGCTTCGGCGATCTCGACCTGCACCATATAGGCGGACTCTTCAGTCCCATGCCTCGCTTCGCCCTCTGCACGGCGCTACTGGTGATGGCAGCCGCCGGACTACCGCCCTTCGGACTGTTCTTCAGTTATCTCAAAATTTTGCTTAATCCCTCGACAACTATGTCACTGGGATTGGTGGCAATCATTGCGACCTGGTTCGCCGCCTCCTGGTACCTCTTCAAACTCATGCAGAGGCTACTCTTCGGACCCCACCGCCCGGACCTTCGCTATGAAGATCTGAGACCGGCTGAGGTCACTTCGTTTGTGGTCGTTTTAGCTCTATTAGTCGTACTCGGCGGGGTCCCGCAAAACTGGCTGGAAATTGCCGTTTCCGAGGAGACCAGAATGATAGGGGGAATGCTATGGATGCGGTGATAACAAAAAAAGGTGATATAAGAGACCTGGTGCATCGCTCCAGTGTGGTCATCGCCCACTACTGGCCGATGAGCGGTTTCGTCCATCACAACCCGATAAGAAGCCTGGAGACCTATCGCTTCACTGAAGCGGTCAAAATAGCAAAGCGCTTCATCGGCGGTCGCGGTTATCTAACCAACGATCAATATCGTGACCTGGTCAAAACAGGAAGAATCAAAACCAAGCACCTCAACGCGGCCATCGGCTCGGTAGCTCAGGACAGAGAAGTTGAATTCGGCGGTCGGAAGATCACCCACCTCGAAGCACTCAGAGCGCACCTCCTTGTCGGTATTACCGCCCCGGCAGAAGAGTCGGTGCCCGCCCTGGTCAATAGAAAATCCATCGGTCAGGAGATTCTTGCCCTCACTCAAAACGCCTCCAGCCTGGCCCTGCCATCAGCCTCCGAAAGCTCCTTTAGCAGTGCGGAGATCATCGCTCTTTCCCAAAAACTGGACCCCAAAATTGAGATTGTCGATGAAGCTGAAACTGTAGGCAAAGATTCCAATCTACTGGCCTGGTGCGACAAAAAGTTCCACAAGCATATAGAATGGCGCGCCAATCGCGAAATCATAAAATGGTGCGCCGGCTTCATGGACGAAGGCCACGCCTCCTGGGCGATGCCCGGTCGCGACCAGGGATTTTATAACGCCTGGAGAAAGCTGGCAGCAGCCGAATGGTCCCCCTGCCGCATCGATGGCAACAAACAAAAGATAGAAGCACTACCAGCATCGCCGGAAGACGCCCTGCTAGAACACCTGGACGCCCTGGGTATTCCGGAAGAATTGCGCCAGGACTATCTATCCCACGAGCTTACCTCTCTGTGCGGATGGGCCAGCTTTATCAACTGGCGGGCTGAGCACGATGGATACGATTGGCAAGCAGCCAATCCCATCGACCTGGTCCAGTATCTTGCCGTTCGTCTCTACTATGTCCGGGAGCTTCTAGATCAGTTCTGCCGCTCCGAACTGGGCATAGAAGGCAAGTACGACAAAATTGTCGCTTACTTAACCGAGAACAAAAGACCGATCACAATCGAAGTGAAAGAGACCGCCAAGTTGGCCTCCGCATGGCGGCTGGCTACTCTGGCAAGCTCCCTGAAAATCTCCGCCGAAGAGTTGTCCAAGGCAGAGCCTGGACAATTACAAGAGCTCCTGACCTGGCTCGACGAATTCCCCGAAGAGGAGCATGGTCCGGTCTGGCTTGAAGCTTACGAAGCCGGATATCACGAGGGATTGATCAACGACCTTCGTGCGGCAGCCGACAAAACGACAGAAGAAGTTAAAACCGGTGCCTCAAGACCTCTGGCACAGCTCATGTTCTGCATCGATGTTAGGTCCGAGCCGTTTCGTCGCAACCTGGAATCTTCAGGCAACTTCGAAACCATCGGATTCGCCGGATTCTTCGGCATTCCGATGCAGTGCAAAGCCCTGGACCAACATCATAAAACCGACCAGCTTCCTGCCATCGTGGCACCAAAATATCTGGTTCACGAAGTGGCCCGGGAAGATGAGAAAGAAGCTTTCGAACGCCATCAAAAAGGCGAAGGGTTCATGTACACCATTCACGAGATGCTGCATGACATGAAGTTTCACGTGTTGACACCGTACATAATGGTTGAGTCCCTCGGCTGGCTTTTTGGAATCCAGCTATTCGGTCGCACCCTCTTCCCTCAAACCTATCGCAAATGGAGACAAAAAGTTCGAGTCGCCATGGCACCACCGGTGGGTACAAAAATGACCGCCGACAGAACCGAAGACGGTCTCGGTCTCACCGCGGAAGAGCAAGCCGCTTCCATAGAAGGCGCCCTCAAAACCATGGGACTGGTCAAGAACTTCGGCAAGTTTGTAGTCGTCGCCGGTCACACCAGCACCTCGGACAACAACCCCTATGAAGCCGCCCTCAACTGCGGAGCCTGTGGTGGTAACTCAGGCAAACCCAACGCCAGACTTTTCGCCGCCATGGCGAATAAACCCCATGTGCGTGAGCACCTGGCTAAAAACGGCATAAACGTCCCGGACGACACCCATTTTGTGGGAGCAGTCCATGATACCACCACCGATATCGTGACCCTTTACGACCTCGAAGACATGCCCGAATCCCATCGCAAAGATCTCGATGAGTTGAAGGAAGGCTTGAAGAAAGCCGCCGTAAAAACCAACTATGAAAGATGCACTAAACTCCCCGGCATTGAAAAGAATCCTTCGGCAGAGTTGGTGGCAAATGAAATAGGCAGACGAGCCGGTGACTGGAGCGAAACACGTCCTGAGTGGGGTCTTGCCGGCAACGCCGCTTTCATAATCGGCGGTCGCAAATTGACCCAGAACATCAATCTTCAGGGAAGAGCATTCCTCAACTCCCACGACTATCGCATCGACCCGGAAGGCGCTTACCTGGAAGGCATACTCAACGGTCCCATGGTCGTCGGTCAATGGATCAACGCCGAGCACTATTTCTCAGCCACAGACACAGAAGTCTACGGCAGCGGCAGCAAGGTCTACCACAATGTGGTCGGTCGCATCGGAATCATGTCCGGTCCCCAGAGTGATCTGCGCACAGGTCTTGCCTGGCAATCTATGATGGATGGAGAAAAAGTCTACCATGAACCGGTGAGGCTATTTGTAGCCATAGAAGCTCCCCGCGACAGAATTCTCGAAATCGTCATGCGTCAGCCGACTCTTAAGCAGCTCTGTGACAACGAATGGATACACCTGGTGTCCATCGACCACGACAGCGAAGACAAACTCTATCGTTATGAACCCAGAGAAGGCTGGAAGAGCATCACGACATCGATGGCGGTGGCAGCCGAGTAGTTCTACTTGCTAGCAGTATTTTATAGCAAAGCTGCTCGGATACTTGCAGCATAGATTCATCAATTGGCTCTACTAATCAAGTTCAGAATAGCTTCTCTGTACTGGATATCGTTCTCGCCCAGATCCGCTACATCCGAAGGAATCTCGATGTCCGGCTGAGCACCAAACCTGTTCTGATCATAGTCTCCAGCCCATTCGCCATCCGGTCGCAGGAGTCTGCCGTTGGTAACTATGGACATGACGCCCGTTTCAGGATCCTGGTAGAAGATTTCTTGAATTCCTTTGCCGCCGGTCTGCTCCCCTATGACCAGAGCGTTGGCTTCTCCGTTTTGACGTAGAGCCGAGAGCAGAATCTCCGCAGATGAAATAGTACCTTCATCCGCCAAAATGGTGATAGGTGTGCCGTCAGTGCGATCATAAAACTCGCCCCGGTCCTCGGAGACTATACCGTTCGGATTATCCGTATCTTCACCAAATCTTGTGGGCGTGACCGGCTTCTCCAGGGTGCTATCGGTGACACTGTACTCTCCCTGATTGGTTTCATAGTTGAAGCCGCCTGACTGGTCAGTGAGCACTCGCACATCATTCCTTAATAGAACACCTTGATCCACAAAGAGCGCTGCCATCTCCAGAGCCTCGTCCACCCGTCCTCCGGGATTGCCTCTCAGGTCAATGATGATACCCTGGGCATCCGGGAACTGTTCATCGAGGAGCTTAGCCACCTCTTCAGCAGAATCACCGCCCTTGAGCCCCGGATTGATGTAAGCAATCTTATTCTCTTCATCGGCCCAGTGGCCGGTGGCGCCATCACTCTCGTCGCCAAATGCCTGCTCGACATCACCAACCTTATCCGGAGAGACAACATAGGTCAATTTATCTGCTCCGGCATCAAGAAGATCTGTCTCCGCCTGCTTAAGGGCTTGCTCCTGTCCTTCTTCCGTATCGGGAAACTCTTTACTGTCCCACATTTCGTATGCTTGCTCAGCGGCCCCCTTGTCGTAGGCAAGCCAGGAGTAGGTATCTGTCGCGCGGTTATAGAGCTGCGTGGCGCTAACATCTCCCTCGCCCTCAACCACACCATCCCCATCCCCATCCCCTTCCGCGACAACGCCCGGACCAACTTCTGGTGAACCTTCTGCCAGTCCTTCCTCAGCAATGCCAGGGTCAACTTCAGCCTGGGCCAGGACAAGCTCCGACCCGTCCAGCTTGACTCCACCACCCGGTCTAGGATTATCTTCATCCACCAGGACTAGATCGCCGAACTGTTCATCGACAGTGGTCTCGGCCGTTTGATTGTGGTCGAACCTTAGCCTGGCGTCGTAGACATCGGTATCGGAGAAGTCAGCCATGCTAACCGAGCTTCCGGCTTCAAAAGATTCCACCGCGGGCGCATCGCTGCCCGCTTTATAAGGAGCATTTTCTATTTCAGACATAATAAAGAAACGATAGTAAGCAAATCGAGTTAACGACCCGAGAATATTCCAGCGTCGTTACTAAGCCGTGACGCAAAGCCAACTGAAAAAAACGCGCCTTCTTACCGGTGAGAAACCAGGCAGTGCATCGGAGATAATTCCGGCTATAATACGGAGATGAAATCCCAGTACTACACCGCAACGAGCCTGGACGGCTTCATAGCCGATTCGAACAACTCACTGGACTGGCTAATGCAGTTCGGTGATGGTCCAGGTGATAGCTATACGGAATTTATAGCGCAGGTCGGAGCCATCGCCATGGGGTCAACAACCTACGAATGGGTACTGGATAACGAGATATTCAGTGATCCGGACAAGCCGAAGCCGTGGCCCTATGAGCAGCCTTGCTGGATATTCACTTCCAGAAAGTTGAGAACTATAGATGGTGCCGATTTGCGCTTTGTGAGCGGTGATGTAGGCCCAGTATATAAAGAGATGGCCGAATCCTGCGAAGATAAGAACATCTGGCTTGTCGGCGGCGGCGACCTGGTCGGGCAGTTTTATGACCAGGGACTACTGGATGAGCTGATACTGAGTATAGCGCCAGTGACTCTGGGAAGTGGCGCACCGCTGCTGCCCAGAAACATCTGCACCCCGGCACTGAAACTTGTATCCTGCAAACCTATAGCCTGCTCGTTTATGGAAGCTCGCTATGAAGTGATAAAAGAATAGGGCACACACCTAACCCAGGAGGCTATTGCCACGAATTGCCGGCAGCCATGCCACCAATCAAAAGGACTAGATGCCACTCTTCCTTCGCCAATCATCCTTCTCTCAGAATACCAATCGGTAGAATAGTCGATATCACCGTGGAGAAACAGACCTTGCTAAAACTGGTATCTAGTCAAAGCGCTTTTGAAGAATTTAGCAGAAGCGTTGAGTGGCACGATGGAGATATTCTTGAGACTCACTATGTCAACAAAGAAGGCGGCGCTAACTACTCGACTTTTAGAGTTCTTGTGGCTTCCAACTACAAAGACAGACTAGAAATTGTTTTCTATGAACCTGACTACATTTATGGGTTCTATTGTTCAATAGCTTTGGGCAGCAATCCAAAAGCAGTTATTCAACGAAGATTGGTCGACATCTCTTTCTGCGAAAACGTCGGAGTCAAAGCCGCATGCATGGCCTATCGCGTTTTGAATACATCAGAGCTGGAAGCCGGCAGTTATTTCCACAGGAATCCGGCGTATGACGATGAATTCAAGTTGATTGCCCCGTATGATATCGACTGGCCGACACTTATGGACCTGGCGAGCACCACTAAATAAATCCTTTCGAAAATCCCGCAGCGAGGGGGGCTTGCGCCCCTCTCTTTAACAGGCGGGAGAAATCTTATTGACCGGTTCGGTTGGTGTAGGTGGTCTCTACTTCTTTTCCGT
>MDTD01142463.1_pt1 | contig 29820 bp, 22 predicted proteins | sample 811221 | NCBI WGS metagenome assembly MDTD01 (sample SAMN05326646, study PRJNA326480) | marine metagenome | isolation source: seawater | place: Pacific Ocean: South West | collected 2011 | reverse complement strand
GACGCAAACGGCACCGTCCGCGACGGTGTGCTCTTTCATCACGTCTCCACCGACGAGGTGTTCGGCTCCCTGGGGGCAACCGGGTATTTCACCGAAACGACCCCCTACGATCCAAGGAGCCCCTACAGCGCCAGCAAGGCCTCCAGCGACCACCTGGTTCGCGCGTACCACCACACATACGGCCTGCCGATCACGCTCACAAACTGCAGCAACAACTACGGCCCCTACCAGTTCCCGGAGAAACTGATCCCCGTCATGATCCTCAACATCAAGGACGGCAAACCGTTGCCGGTCTACGGGGACGGAAAGAACATCCGCGACTGGCTCTACGTGGAGGACCACAACCGCGCCGTGTGGACGGTGATGCAGGGCGGCGACACCGGTGAGAGCTACAACATCGGCGGCGACAACGAGTGGGAGAACATCACCCTGGTGGAGACGCTGTGTGACATCGTCGCCGAAGAACTTGACCGCGACCCCGCCGAAACGCGGAAGCTCATCACCTTTGTAAAGGACCGCCCCGGCCACGACCGGCGCTACGCGATCGACTGCAGCCGTCTCAAGAACGAACTCGGCTGGTCCCAGACCGTGGACTTCGCCCAGGGTCTGCGGAAGACCGTGAAGTGGTACCTTGAGCACATGGAGTGGGTGGACGGTGTCCGCACCGGGGCGTACCGGGAGTGGGTGGAGAAGAATTACACCGCCCGATGAACACAGACACCACCCGCTCGTCAGACCCCAATCGTGCCCTTCTGTTTGTCCACTACAACGCACGAGGGGCACTCGCGGACTATGTGATCTTCTATCTCGAGGCGCTTCGTCCTTTGTTCTCATTCGTTGTGGTGGCCTCCAACAGTCCCCTGTCGGCTATAGACACAGAACGTGTCCATTCGATTGCCGACGACGTATTTGAACGCCCGAATGACGGATTCGATTTCTCGGCGTGGAAGGAGAGCCTGGAACGGGTTGGCTGGGACAGGCTTTCCGAATTTGACACCGTCGTATTGGCAAACGATTCCTGCTTCGGACCAGTGTGTCCGTTGGAGCCGGTTTTTGACCGAATGGAACACGGAGAAAACGATTTTTGGGCGCTGTCCGACTATCCGGACGCGGCGTTCCCGTATCATCTCCAGTCGTTTTTTTTGGCTTTTCGCCGACCTGTGGTAGCATCCACGGCGTTTCGTGCCTTTTGGGACCGGGTAGCCGCCGCAACAAACGTTCAGGATGTGATCGATCGATATGAATCGCGGTTGACGTCCTATCTTCGCGACGCTGGTTTTCGGAGTGACGTCGCGTTCAGTTTTCCATCGGTGGCAGGCAAGGATCCAAACGCGGCGACCTGGCGACCGGTCGAGGCACTGGATCGGGGGCTTCCACTGGTGAAGGTCAAGGCGTTTTTGACCTCTGGCGAACCACACCTCCTGTTCGACCTCATCAGGAACTACAACTCGCACCTCGCGGGCGTTGTACGACGCCACCTCAAGACTGCGTTCCCTCCCGAAGTCGCGGCGTCTCTTCCGAGTGTGCCGTTTTCCGGCGACCCGGCGCAGTCTCTCCACGCCGGGGACTCGATTTCTCCCGTGTTTCTCCTGGTGGCACACGACCCATCGGCGATCTCGCGTGTGTCCGAACACATCGACCGGCGATTTCCACGTGAGCGTGTGAGGCATGTGTTCGGCGAGGAGCGACCGGAGTCGGCGTGGGAAACGTTACCCGACGGAGACCCGATTTTCGTTCTGTTTCTCGACAAGAGTTGCGGTCCGGTGGCGGTTCACCACGCCAATCTTGCAGGAATAGAACTGATTCAAAGGCGCTATGACAGCGTGGTCGATTCGTTTCGTTCCGACGACTGTCTTGGCCTGGTAATGCCGGACACTCCTCCTGGACTGGTACCTGGCGAAAATGATCCCTCGTTTGCTCCGTGCCTCCCGGTATGGGTCCGACGCGACCTCCTGTTGCTTGTGGCCGACCACCCGGTCGCCTCGTGGCCACACATCCTTCAGGACCATGGGTATTTCACGGATCTGATGCCCGTCTCATACGCCGCATCCGCCCCGGTTTTCCAGACAGCCCTGGCGTATCGCCGCCGAATCGCACGCCTGGAACAGCGCATCGAACGTCTTCGTTCCGGGTATATCCGGATCCCGACGCCGCGCACGATCGCCCGGGTTGCCGCGCGAACGTTTCGCCGAAGGCGGAGACACAGACGTGCCGTCCGCTAAACGCAACGCGCTGCTCAACGCTGCCTATCAGGTTCTCCGGCTCGTGTTTCCGATCATCACGTATCCGTACGTGAGCCGGATCATTGGACCCACCGGGATCGGCAAGGTTGCGTATGCACAACGCATCGCGGAATATTTCGCGCTGTCAGCCTTGCTTGGTATCCCCATGTACGGGCTCCGCGAGGTGAGCAGGTCCCGCAACAGTCCGGACCAGCTGAGTCGTGTGTACAGTGAACTGTTGATTCTGAGCGTTATCACCTCAGCAATTGCGGGTGCCATTTACATCGCGTTTCCGATCGTGTTTCCGGACCTGGCGTCCGGGCGGGCGCTTCATTGGCTGTTTCTTCTCCTTATCCTGTTTGCGCCGGGACGGCTCGACTGGTTCTACCAGGGGATGGAAAAGTACACGTTCATTACGTCGCGAAGCCTCGCGATCCGTGTATTGACAGCGGCCCTTACATTTGTTGTTGTTCGAGAACCGTCCGACTACCCCTACTACGGGATGCTGTGGGTGGCCGGCTCCGTTGTCGGCGGAGTATTGAACACATCCTACAGTCTCCGCCTCACCCGCTTCACGGTACGAGAACTCAACATCATGCGGCACGTCAGAAACGTGCTTCCCACCGTTGGCATTCAACTTATAGGCACGTTTGCATCCGTCATCGATGTCGCCATGCTTGGATCTCTGCTGTCGGATGATCGTTATTCGGTCGGACTCTACACCGTTGCGTCGCGAGTCATGCGAATCGCGCTGAGTATCGTCACGGCAGGTATCTCCGTTCTCATGCCGCGCGTATCATCACTCCACGCCTCGGGTGATCAACGGAGAACCGATGCGCTGATCACCAAAAGTTTCGCCTTCTCGGTGTTTTTTGCGCTGCCGATGACCATCGGCCTCGCCGTTACCGCGCCCGACGTAATACGAGTGTTCGCCGGGCGCGATTTTGCACCTGCCTCCGTCACGCTGCAGATCCTCTCGTTTCAGCTCCTCGTTTTTTCGCTGGGGAACGTGGTGAACATGCAGGTGTTCTATGCCCAGGGTCGCGAAAAAAGCGTTCTCATCCTCTCTATCGTCACGACCGTATTGAGTGTGGTCGTTAACCTGCTGTTCATCCCTCGGTATCGACACGACGGCGCCGCCATTGCCACCCTGATCGTGACAACCACCGGACTCATCGCCCAGTCTTCTCTGGCGTGGAAAAAGATCCACGCGTTGCTGTTTACTCGGGATAACGGTCGGATCATCGCCCTGGTTGTGATATGGTCCGTGATGTTGATCGGCCTTCGGATGGCCCTTGCGGATTGGCAGACCGTCACACGCCTCGTCGCCGTGACCGGCTTCGGAATGGCGGCCTACGCTGTCGGTGCTCTTTTGTTGCGAATCCCGGTGGCTGCGGAACTGGTGAAATGGGTGTGGCCGAATCGAAACAACACACGCGGAGAATAGATTGAGATCACTCAGTGCGGTTGCCATTGTACTTTTGTTTTCGGTCTGCGCAGCGCCGGTGAGCGCGCAGTATCTTGGCATTCTGCCGTCCGCAGAAGACGAGACCAACGTGCAGGAAAGCGTGCGCTCTGTGTCCCGCATCTGGGCAGCTCGTTCCAGCGATTCTGCGTTCGGCGTACTCAATCCAGTGGTCGAGTTGCGCTACAACTCCGGTGATCCCTTTGGTGGAAATGACCGGGGCCTCTGGCAGGGGCGGGGTTTCAACAGCTTTGCCTCCGGCGGCATCGCGTACTCGGCTCCCTACGTTGATCTGGTGTTCGCCCCCGAAATCACGTTTTCGCAGAACGTTGGTTTCGCGTACCGTCCACCACAGTCTGGTGATCCCCGGTTCGGCAATTACGGGACCGCCATCGACCAACCACAACGATTCGGTGACCAACCGTTTGCCGACGTGTGGTTGGGAAACACGTCTGCGACGGTTCACCACTGGAACACCGCCCTCCGCGTAGGCACCGAGTCCCTGGTGTTTGGTCCCGGTGAACAGAACAACCTGATTCTCAGCGACAACGCACCAGGCTTCCCCCACATCGAGTTTGGAACCTATACACCGTGGACTACGCGCGCCGGAAACCTCGATTGGCAGTTGCTCTGGGGGCGCCTGGCGGAAAGCGATTTCTTTGACGACGACGGGTCAAACGACTTTCGATTGTTTGTCGCAGGTGCCCTCGGCTACCAACCGTCTTTCGCTCCCGGCTGGCAGTTTTCGGTCTATCGGGCAATCCAGTCGCCGTGGAGCACCATCGATGCCTACAAGGTGTTTCAGCTTTTTGAGGCGCTCTGGAAAGAAAACCGCCGGAGCTATGCGGATACACCCACCGGCGAAGACGATACGGATCAGGTCATCTCGGTGGCGATGGAGTACCACGCGCCACGTATCCCGTTTCGCGTCTACCTGGAATGGGCGCGAAACGATCACGCTGCAAATCCCGAGGACTTTCTCGCCAACCCCGAACACAGTCGGGCATATACCACCGGCTTTGACTATCAGACTTCGGTGTCTCCCTCGTGGTCGCTCTCGTTCGCCGGGGAGATTACCGTGATCAACCCGAGCCCCACGAATCCCGTACGGCCCACCGGTCCGTGGTACCGTCACGTTGCGGTTGGAGGCCAGGGATACACCCACCACGGGCAGTATCTTGGAGCATGGATCGGTTCCGGCGCGAACAGTCAATATGCAGAGATCGGCATGTCGCACATCCCCTCCGGAATCTCCGCGACCGGCTTTGTCGAGCGCGTGGTGTTTGACAACGACTTTTTCTATGCGCTTTCCGGTCAATCGTACCTCGATTTCAACTACGCGTTGCTCGGCGGTGTTCGCGCCGAATTGCCGTTTCGTGGTGGACGCGTACGGTCGGAACTCGCCGGTGGTTATCACGCGAACCCCTATTGGCTCGACGAAGGCAGACGTCCGATGATCCGAGCCGCACTATCTGTGGAATACGACCTATGACCTTGGTTTCGATCGCCCTTGCAACCTACAACGGCGAGCAATACCTTCCGGAGCTACTGGATTCACTGTTGTCCCAGACCCACCGCGACCTGGAAATCTGTGTCTCCGACGACGCCTCAACCGATTCAACTCCTGAGATCCTGAAACGGTATCAGAAGCAGGACCGCCGGATTCGTGTGGTCGTACAGTCCGCCAATCTCGGGTATCAGAAAAACTTTGAAGCCGCGATCGGCATGTGTCAGGGCGAGTACATCGCATTGTGTGACCAGGATGACGTGTGGAAACCCGGGAAGGTCGAACGCCTACTCGAGGCGATTGGACAGAACCTTCTCATCGCCAGTGACGCGGACATCGTGGACGAGAATCTGAACCTGTCCGGTCGGACGCTGGCGGACGTATATCGGCTCAGACAGAAGGTGTGGACGTTTCGTGAACTCCTGATCAAGAATCGATACACCGGTTGCACCATGATGTTTCGGGACTCATTGCGTTCATTCGCCCTGCCGTTCCCCAGGTACCTTCCCCACGATTGGTGGCTGGTTTTGCTGGCGGTTGACCGCGACAGATTCACGTTTACGAACCAGAACCTGACTCTGTACCGTCAGCACCAAAAGAACGCAATTGGCGTTCAAGACGCCGTGCCGGAGCTCATTCGACTCAAGGCGCGTCTGCGGCCATCTATGCGAGCCATCCTGGACTACCATTCGCGAAAGCTTGTGAGGTACCTCACGATCCAGCACCGAATGGAACAGACTGGGCTCAGCAACAACGGTCGCAGAGCTGTCCAACGACTGATCCGGTTTCATCAGGGCTTTTTTTTGCGCCGCATTCGACCCAAGGCGTTCGTTGTGGCGATCTGGATTTCCCGCGTTCAGGGAGACACGGCGCCAATGATCGTCATCTTCGGTCGCGCTTTCAAAGCGCTCGTCGGGATCAAACGTCCCGATCTCCTGCAACAGATCAAAGAACAGGTATGAGTACCGTTTCGCGCGTGACCGTCATGATCCCGACCTACAACCAGGTCAGCGCGTTGCGGGAGTGCGTCGCATCGGCCCTGGAACAGGACTATCCGAATCTCGAAATCCTGGTGGGAGACGATTGTTCCACCGACGAAACGCAAGAGTTTCTTGCCGGCGTGGACGATTCCCGCCTCCGGGTGGTACGGCATACCCGAAATATGGGCCGCGTCGGCAACTACCACGCCCTGCTTCACTCGTACGCCACCGGCGAATGGGTGCTCAATCTGGACGGCGATGATCTACTCATCAATCCACACGCGATATCCGCCCTGGCGGCCCACGCGGAGCGTGATCGGAGGGTGACGATGGTCGTCGGTTCCGTGATCACCGTCCGGACGGCCGCCGAGTTGAGCGCCGCGCAACGGGCCGGTTCTGTGCGGCACAGCGATGCGCCTACAACCATCTCGGGCATTTCCCTGGTAGAGGACTATTGGCGCGACGACCGCGGCATGAAGCACGCCGGCGTGTTGTACCACCGGGAAACCGCCCTCAACCTCGATTTCTACCGCAAGGACATCATCAGTTCCGATATCGAGTCGCTGTTGCGCCTGGCGTTGCGAGGAAACGTCGCGATCATCTCCGATCCGATCGCGGCGTGGCGGATTCACGACGGCAACGAGAGTGGCAACACGGATATGCAGCCGCGCCTCGCCAACCTCGAACTCATCGACGGGGTCGCCGAAGAGATGACGAAAACGGTGGGAGCGTCACGCACGCGACGGTGGTGCCGTCGGATGCGTCACCGTATGGTCTATGGGACGGTGACACGTCTGACACGGCTCGGACGACGGGCGGACGCCAGGGGTTTTTTGCGGCACGCGATCCCCTCCGGCTCCGAGAGAGTCTTGTTTCTCCTGCGGCCGAAAGTCATCGCTCGCGTGGTGTTCAGACTCCGATAGACCGACTCCAACCCGTCGATTAGACTGAGGCTCATGTGCGGCATCGTCGGCTTCGTTGACACCCTGAATCGGACCTCCCCTGGCGAACTCGACGCCATGCGCGACCGGCTCGCCCATCGCGGACCCGACGACCGGGGCTCGGCGATGGTGTCGCGGCAATCACCGCAGGTCGGGTTTGGCCATCGGCGCTTGTCAATTCTCGACCTGAGCATGGCGGGCCATCAGCCCATGGTCCACGGTGCGTGGACGATCGTGTTCAACGGCGAGGTCTACAACTTCGGCGATCTCGCGTCCCGATATGAGAACGGCGAGCCCTACCGATCGCATTCCGACACGGAGGTGGTGCTGCGGGCGATGGCAACCGACGGACCGGAAGCGTGTTCCCGTTTCGTGGGCATGTTCTCCCTTGCCGCCTGGGATGCCGACACGGCGACGCTGCTGCTGGCACGCGACCGCACGGGGATCAAGCCCCTGTACTACTACCGCGACGGCGACCTGCTCTTGTTTGCCTCGGAGCCCAAGGCTTTTTTCGCCCACGGCAGATTCAGACCCGAGATTAACCCCGACGCCCTCACCGCGTACCTCCAGACTGGGTACCTTACCGGCGGCACCTCGATCTACGCCGGCGTTCAGAGTGTTCCGCCCGGATCAGTACTCCGTTTTTCGCTGCACGACGAGCGGTGGGATCAACCGGAAACGATTTGCTACTGGGGGCCGTCCGGTACGGGATGGCGGGCAGGAGCGACGGCGCCGGCGGACGGCATCGTGCCGGCGACCTACGCCGACGCCCGCGCCGAACTGGACGGGCTCATGCGCGAGGCGTTCTCCCTTCGCATGGTGTCCGATGTGCCCGTCGGGGTGTTCCTGAGCGGCGGCTACGACAGCACGGCTGTTGCAGCCCTGCTTACTGCAGCCGGGCACCAGGAGCTTGAGACGTTCACCATCGGGTTCCGCGGCCCCGACGGCCCGGACCCGGGCGACGAGGCCCCCCACGCGCGGGCCATCGCCGATCATCTGGGAACTCGGCATCGGGAGCTCTACTTTTCCACCGGCGACGCCCTGGAGATCGCACGGCACCTTCCGGAGACGTTCGACGAACCGTTCGCCGACACCTCGGCGATCCCTACGCTTCTGCTGAGTCGGTTTACGCGGGAACACGTGACCGTGTCCCTCTCCGCCGATGCCGGTGACGAAACCTTCGCCGGCTACGGACGCTATCGCCGGGCGCTTGAGCTGTGGAACCGCAACCGGGCGTGGCCCGGAGCCCTGCGGTCGCTCGCGGCGGGGGCGGTGGCCGGATTTCCGTGGCGCGCCCTTGCACGGACCCGCGGGTCGTTCGACCAGTGGCAGCGCGCCATGCGGTTCGCCGGTGTGCTCCAGAGCACCTCGTCCCTGGACGCCCTGCGGGTTCTTTCGCGGCAGTATCAGCCGTCGGTAGCACGGACGCTGCTGGCACCGGCTCTTCGCGACCAGGTCGACCAGGCCGCCCACGCCGGATTCCTGACCATTCACCCGGGAGCCGCTACAGACGCGTCCGACCTGCAGCGCATGCTCACCGCGGACTATCACGCGTTTCTGATGGAAGACGTGCTCGTAAAGGTCGACCGCGCAACCATGGCCTACAGCCTCGAAGGTCGCGATCCCCTCATGGACCACCGCATCTTCGAGTACGCCGCCGCGCTCCCCGACGAATGGAAGCTCAGGGACCTCGGCGGCAAACACATCCTCAAGGACATCGTTCACCAGTACGTGCCCCGCGACCTCGTGGATCGCCCCAAACAGGGGTTCTCGCCACCCATGACGCAGTGGCTCCGCGGTGAGCTTCGCCCCGTCCTTGAACGCGCAACCCGCCGAGAATGGCTCGCTGAACAGGGCATATTCGACCCCGATCTCGTATCCCGCATGGGCCGGGCCTTCCTGTCCGGCAGCATGAACAACCCCCGCCAGATGTGGATCATCGTCGCCTTCCAGATGTGGTACGACCGCTGGATCGCCCGCTGACGCGGCCGACGGTCTCCATAACCCCCCGCTACAGATCCCCTCCCATTCCCGCCTCGCCACCTGTCGCCCCGCCGATCGCATCCCTTCATTGACATTCCCAACCAATTCAGTCTGCTATACTCTACCGCGGAGGTGGTGTGGGGAGTTCCATGACGCGCTTTGCCGCGGTGCTGGTACTGGTGTCTCTGGTGGGTATGGCGCAGGCGGTGGCGGCGCCGGCCCCGCCGACCGATAGCGCCTCGCCCGCTGACATCGCGCCCCACGACGCGCCGGTCGCTCCCGCCGCCACGGCATCCACCGACGTCGCGCCCCTCGCCCGCGGTGGCGTGCTCGATCTGCGTGGTGTCGACCTGGACCGCGTCGGGGTGATCGACCTGGACGGCGAGTGGCAGGTGTACTGGCGCCGGCTCTACACGCCGCAGGATTTCGCACCGGCAGGCGTCCCCGACGCAACCCCGCCGCAACCCACCATTGCGTCCCCGCCGCCCGAGTCCTCTGAACCCGCTCAGCCCGCGCTCTTCACGATGCCCGCCACCTGGAACGGTTGGCAGTACCACGGTCAACCGGTCGGCGGGTTCGGCTACGCCACCTTCCGCCTGCGCATCCTCGTTCCCCCCGACACCGCGCGCCTGGCGCTGTGGATCCCCAACGCCTCCACCGCCTACCGTCTGTGGGCCAACGGCGAGGACGTCGCCGACAGCGGCTCCCCGGGGCGCACGCGCGAGACCTCCCGCCCCCACTACGTGATCAACACCGCCGATGTCTCGGTGGAGAACGGCGAACTGGATCTCCTGCTGCAGGTCTCCAACTTTCACCACCGCCGCGGCGGCATGTGGAAGTCGATCAAGCTGGGCACCCCGGCGCAGATCGAGCGCCTGGACACCACCGAGACGCTCTACGACTTTCTCCTCCTGGGGAGTTTCCTCGCGGCCTTGATCTACAACGTGCTCCTGTACACCAACCGCCGCAACCGCGGCGGCGGCGACGCCCACGGCCAGGTGCCGCTGCTCATGGTGGTGATCTTCGCCGCCACGATGCTCCGCGTCCTCGTAACGGGGCAAATCCTGGCCACCCGCCTGATTCCCGCGCTCCCCTGGGGCGTCCTGCTGCGGCTGGAGTACCTTTCGGTGCACGTCGTGTTCGCGACCTTCGTGTGGATCGCCGACCGGACCTATCCCCGCGTGATCCCGCGGCCGGTGGTGTGGGGGCTCACCGCCTTTGTCGTCGCCAACAGCATGGTGGTGCTGGCGTTTCCCGTCCTCGTCTACTCCCGCATCGTCACCGGCTACAACATCGTCCAGGGGGTGGTGCTGTTGCTGCTCACCGTGCGCTTTGCGACCTTTGTGGCCCGCGGCCACCGTGAGGCGTGGGCGATGCTCGGCACGATCGCCATCTTCTTCCTCATCACCCTCACCGAAACCGCCCACTACCGCGAACTCGTTCTCTCCCGCGACTTTGCGCCGCTGGGCTTCTTTGTGGCGCTCTTCGGCGGCGGGCACATCCCCGAGTCCCTCTACCTCCTCACCACCATCGGCGGCCTCGCCGTCATGCTCCTCGTCTTCAACCTCTTTGTCTTCCGCGTCTCCGAACGCTTTCTGCAGCTCGAAACGCGCCTGGCGCCGCTGGACCCCGAGGTCGTCTCCGCGCGCTTCGGCGTGAGTCCCCGGGAGTCCGAAATCCTCTGCCTGGTGGCGCGGGGTCTGAGCAACAAGGAGATCGGCGGCCGCCTGGAGATCTCCGAAGGCACGGTGAAGAACCACCTCCACCGCGCCATGCGCAAGGTCGGCGTCGGCAACCGCACCGAGATCGCGATTCGCCTGCGGTACCCGGACTGACTTTCTCCCTTCCGCCTTGCGTTCTCCCCCCGCCTGAGCTACCATAATGGAACAAACATAAAGTCATATTCGATATCACGCCCTTTGCATGGTAATTCCACTTCTTTAGTTTTTCGGTCAGAAAAAGGGTCTGTCGGCCTGCGCCGGCACGCGGGAGGTCTGTATGCGCTCCGCCCCGATGTCCACCTCGACCACGATCAAACCGGTGCGTTCGGTGCGTCTTGCGCGCCCGGAATGCTCCGTGCGCCCCGGAGGGCCGCTCGTGTGGCTCCTGACGGGAGTACTGCTCGTGGCCGCGTCGGTGGGGCCGGCGATGGCGACCGAGTGGTCGATCGGTGCGATCGCCGGGGGAGCATCCGCGGGCGTCAACGACGGCGCGCTGTCGGGTCTGGAGGAGGCGGAAAGCCACACCGGCGGTGGTCCCGTCGTCGGTCTGGTCACGGAGGTGATGCTCCGCGACTGGTTCGGACTGCAGACGGGCCTGTCGGTGGTCTACCCGGAACAGTCGTTCGAATACCGCCTCTCCCCCGGCGGCTACTTCGAAACGGTGTCGTTCCGGTTGTGGCATTTTCAGGTGCCGATCAACGCCAAGCTCGCCATTCCCATCGAAACCGAGCGCTTTCGCGGCTCTCGCGTGTTCCTCCTTGGGGGGATTTACGGTGTCTTCGCCTCCTCCCAGGGGACGTTCTCCGCGGAACAGGAATCCAGCGGTGGCGACATCGAGGTCGCAGACGACAACCCGTACCAGCCGGCGAAGCGGGCCACCCTCGGCTGGCGTTTTGCCCTGGGCTACGACCTGTTGCTGAACAACGGCGACACCCTGGGCTTTGGACTGCACTACTTCGACCAGGGCCCCCTCACCTTCGAGGACGCCGGGTCATCCGGCGTGTGGTGGGTGGCGAGCTACCGCCTGGACATCGGCGGGAGCGGGGAACCGCAGCGGTCACCGCTACCCGACCAGCCTGCCACGCCCGACCAGCCCGCCCGGCCGGCGCCGGAACCCGTCCCGTCGATCGCCGACGCCACGCCCGACTCGGGCGCCGCCCCATCCGTTGAGGTCGGCGACGACGCACCCCTCGTGTCCTCCCCCGACCTCTTTGCCGTGGCCCGCAAGGCGGTCACCGCCGACGACGAGTCCGAGCGCGACAGCGCCCGCACCGCCCTGGTGGTGGGACTGGTCTCCACCCCGGAGGTGGAGATCGCCGCCCTGGACGACCCCGGGATTCGCATCGGTGCCGAGGGCGAGGATTCGGTCTACCTGGCGCGACGCGTGAACGGCGTCCTCCGGGTGGCGCTGGAATACCAGGAGTCCACCGACACCAGCGTCTCCCTGGAAAACGGCGGCATCGGCATCGAGCAGCGCACCGAGCGCATCGACGTGGTGAGCGAGCCGGTCTACGCCTCCAGTTCGATCTTCGGGCGCATCGGCGGGTCGTTCTCCTCCTCAGACACCAGTACCACTACCACCGGGAACGTGGGACTGGGGCTGCGCTACTTCACCAACGACGGCGACGCGTTCCCCGGCCCCGAGGGCGGAAGCGGCCGCGGCTGGGACTGGCGCTTTGTGGGGCAGCTCAACTTCGCCAACTCCAGCTCCGAGTACTACGACCCCGGCACCGGCACCAACGAGAGTTCGAGCAGCAGCATGACGCAGTTCTTCGGGATGGCGACGCTCGGTCGGTCGCGGTTCACCTTCGATCGCCGGCGCGCGGGGGCCGCGGAACAGAACGGTCGCGGGTGGTCCTGGGGGCTGGGAATCGGCGTCATGCACGACCTGAGCGAACCCGAGTGGGTTGCCGATATGCGAGAGCAGTACGAGCAGGTCTCCAGCACCTACGGCTCGAGCAGCGCGTACTCCATCGACGACTTCTACAACCCCACCACCGTCATCCCCGTGCCGCTGCTCTCGTTCGACCGCTACCGGGTCAACCCCGGCACCGGGAAGTACACCTTCTCGCAGTGGTCCGGCTTCCTGTGGCCGTCGCCGTTCACGATTTCGCTGGCGTGGCAAAGGAGTTTCTGAGATGACGAACGCGATACGAACCTGGGTTCGAAGGGCCGGCGGAGCCCGCGCCGTGCTGATCGTGCTGGCGACGATCGCACTCGCCGGTTGCGGCGGCAGCGACTCCCTCACCCTGGGCGAACGTCTGGGCATCGAACAGGGTGGCGAGGCGCTGGTCACCTTTACCCCGCCGCCGGGTACATACACCGCCCCGGTTGAGGTCACGATCGACCTCGCCGACGATGTCCTCGTCCCCGGTGAAGACAGCCTGTACTACGAGTACCTGCTCGTCTCCTGGGGGTCCTATTCGCCCTACGGCGTACCCCTGGACGACGCGTACCGCGCGCCGGTGACGGTGGAACTCACCGGCGACATCACCCTCCGCGTGGTGGCCGTGGCGATGCCGTACTACGACTACATCAACGGTACCGGTCAGAACGAACGTCTCAGCGACAGCGAATACACGGCGACGTACGTCGTCGATTAGTTCATACAGCACAAGACTGAGGAAAGAGGATGGGGGCATGAAACAGAAATGGAATCGATCCGAGGGGTGGGGTATCGTGGCGGCGCGCCGAGCCGTCGCCGGGTTGCTTGGCGTGGTGTTGCTGGCGCTCGTGGCGGGGTGTGATCAGGCGACGTCGGACTCCGGCCCGGCGGCGATCGAGGTCGAGTACGTGGCGTGGATCTTCGAGAACATCGACCCGAACTACTGGTCGACCACCACGGACGCCTCGGCTTTCGGCAACTTTACGATCTATCTCAAGACCGACCAGATCGGGGACCGCACCGTGGACTCGGTGAAAGTGGGGGCCGGCTCCCTGGCGGACGACTACTGGACGCTGGATTCCTCCGGTGATTTCGATTTCGACGCCAGCACCGGCCGCATCGACCTGCCGTACCTGTACATCGGAAGCAGGCCGGACGTGCTGTACCTCAACTGGCGCTTCACCGTCACCATGAGCGACGGCGCCGAGGCCACCTACGAGCACCAGTACAAAAGCCTCAACGGTGCCACCCCGCCGATCGGAAACATGGTCTACTCGCCCGAGGAGTACGGCGGGTCCACCACCGGAATGGACGCGATGATCCCCGTGGCCACCGTGACCGCAGGGCCGACGTGGAACGGCGCCGCCATCGAGGCAACGCTCTCACTGTCGGACGCGGATATCGCAAACGGCTGGGCGTGGTGCTACGCCGCCGACGGCACCTACATCGGCAACACCGTCGCCGCCTTTGACTGGAGCGTGACCGACAAGGACAACCCGGTCCCGAACAATGCCATCGTCACGAACTACGACACATCCTCGAGCCCCGTCACCGTGGACCTGTCGATTACCGTAGACGACTTCACCGACGACAGCGCCACCTACGACTTCGCCGACATCGCCTCGGTCGTGATCCTGCTCACCGACGGCTACCAGTACACCGGCCAGTTCGACTACGACTTCCGCTCGCGGACCGACCAGCTGACGGTGTCGGGGACGTACGCGGCGCCGTAGCGGCAGGTGTGTGGCGGCGGGGCAGCGTCGGCCATTTGCAACACGGTCCGGTATACGGCATATACTGTGGCCATGGCTCGATTGACTTCGGAGTTCGCCCGCGCCGTCCACGATCTCGTCCGGGAGGTTCGGGCTCGTGTGCCGTCGCTGCAGGCGGCCTATCTCTTTGGCTCCGTCGTCTCCGGTGACGCGCGTCCCGACAGCGACATCGACCTGGCGCTGCTGCTGCCGCCGGCGGCATCGGTGGCCATCGGTTCGCTTACCATGTCCGACCTGCGGTTCGACCTCGAATCGATCGCCGGGCGCCCGGTGGACCTCATCAACCTTCGCCGGGTATCGACGGTGTTTCAGCACCGCATCGTGGCGACGGGACAACCGGTCGCGGTTGCGGACCGGCGGGCTCTGGCGGAGTTCGAAATGCTCACGATGTCGCTCTACCAGAAACTCAACGAGGAACGCGCCGACATCCTGGCGGATATCGCCGCAACCGGAACGGTGTATCAGCCATGAGTGGTGCCGAGTGCCCCGACGATGTCGTTCTCGCGAAGGCCCAGAGCATCCAGCGCTGCGTCAGCCGCGCCCGGGAAGAGCTGACGGCGGCGGGCCGGGGCTTCGCGACGGACTACACTCGCCAGGACGCGGCGATCCTGAATGTTACCCGGGCGTGCGAACAGGCGATCGATCTGGCCAACCACCTGGTCCGAATTCGCCATTACGGCGTTCCCACCAGCAGCGCCGACAGTTTTCGCCTGTTGGCTTCCGCGGGCATGATCGACGCGGATCTGGCCGAGCGCCTGCGTCGCATGGTGGGGTTTCGCAACACCGCCGTCCACCAGTACGAGGAAAAGGATCTCGATATCGCCCATCGGGTGATCACAGACGGTCTGGAGGACATCCTGTCCTTCTCGCACGTCGCGGTACGGCTGCCGGGGGAATAGGCGCATGGCCCTTCCGTACGACGACCTCGTTCGACTGAGACGTACGGACCCGGCGTGGCGCTTGCTCACCGCCGATCGCGCGCCGGTCATCGCCACCTTCCTCGATCGCGCGTTTCGTTCGGGCGAGCGTCGAACCTGGGCGGAGTCCGAAATCACTGTCGTACTGGAAGACGTCCTCTTCGAGGTGCAGGCGCTTGAGGGCGCGGAGGCGGTACCCCGGAGTGCCGGAGACTACCTCACCGAGTGGGCGCAGGACGACAAAGGGTGGTTGCGGAAGTTCTATCCCGCCGGTACCGACGAGGCACACTTCGATCTGTCGCCCGCCGCTGAACGCGCGTTGGGATGGCTCGATACGCTGTTCGATCGCGGCTTTATCGGCACCGAAAGCAGGCTTCGAACCGCCATTCACCTTCTGGAACAGATCGTGGAAGGCGTCGAGGACGATCCCGACGAGCGCGTCCGGCGACTGGAGGCGCAGCGCGCGGAGATCGATCGCCAGATCGCCGCGATCCGCGCCGGGGATGTCCCGATCCTTGACGACCGCGGCCTTCGTGAGCGCTTTCTCCAGTTCGCCCGCCTGGCTCGGGACCTCCTGTCGGACTTCCGGGCGGTTGAGCATCGATTTCGCGAGCTGGACCGCGACGTGCGTACCAGGATCGCCGGGTGGGAGGGAGACAAGGGAACGCTCCTGCGTGACGTGTTCGGGGACCGTGACGTGATCGCCGACTCCGACGAAGGGCAGAGTTTCCGCGCTTTCTGGGATTTCCTCATGACGCCCGAGAGCCAGGAGCATCTGTCTCAGCTTCTGGATCGCGTACTGGAGATCGAGGCGCTGTCGGAGGAGGGCGCCCCGGGCGAGTCGCAGTCGTCGCTGCGGCGGGTTCACTACGAGTGGATCGTCGCCGGCGAACAGACCCAGCGCACGGTAGCGCGCCTCTCCCAGCAGTTGCGGCGCTTTCTGGACGACCAGGCGTACCTCGAGAACCGCCGCATCATCGAAACGCTGAACCGCATCGGTCGCCACGCCCTCGCCATCGCGAGCGACGGACGCAGCGGCCCCGATATGGACATCGACGGCACCGCGGCGGAGGTGTCGTTGCCGCTGGAGCGACCGCCGGCGTCGGCGGTCGATGACGACACGATCGACCTAAAACTCGACGACACCGCGGTGGAAGACCTCGACCTGTCGATGCTGTTCGACCAGGTCTTTGTCGACACGGCGCGGCTGGAGCGGCAGATCGGTGACCTGCTTGCGATGGCGGACCAGGTCTCCCTCGCGACGGTCGTGCACCGCTACCCGCTGAGAGAGGGGCTGGCGGAGCTGGTGGGCTATCTGTCGGTGGCCAGCAGCAGTTCCGCGGCGGTGATCGACGAGGATCGTCGGGACGTGCTGGAATGGACCGACCGTCGCGGTGTGCGACGTCGCGCTCGCGTGCCGGTGGTCGTATTTCGGCGGACGGAGGGGTCGGGTTCGCATGGCTGACGGAAATGAACTTTCGATCGTTCTGGTATCTCTACTCAAGGGTGTGATCTCGCGGGACGACCACGAGAACCGGTGGGCCTCGCTCCTGCGGCTGGAGTCGCAGGTCCGGGATTACATGTCGGTGCTGGGACTGGATCTCGTGATCGCCGGGGATGACGGATACGCCTTTCTCCGACAGCGCGATCCGGACGACGAGGACGAGGATCAGGTGCCGCGGCTGGTGCAGCGGCGCGCGCTGTCCTACCCCGTGTCCCTGATCCTGGCGCTGCTGCGGCGCCGAGTCCTGGAACACGACGCCGTGAGCGGCGAGGATCGCGTGGTGGTGTCGGTTGACGAACTGGAATCGCTGGTTCAGCCGTACCTCGGCACCGGAACCGACGAGGCGAAGCGTCGCGACCGCGTCGACTCAGCGCTGCGGCAGATCTCCCGCCTCGGGTTCATTCGATTTCTCCGTGGCGACGAGTCCCGGTTCGAGATCCGACGCCTGATCAACTCCTTTATTACCGCCGACTGGCTGGCGCAGTTCGAACGCCGGATGGCGGCGGCGGTCGGTGTCGACGACGCTGCGGAAGGCGACGACGCCCACACGGAAGACGACCACTCCGCGGACGGCGATGCCCGGGATCGGCACGTCGAGGAGGATGAGGCGTGAGCGACCGGGACCAGCTTTTAGAGTTCGCCACCGACGACACCGCCGCAGGCTTCCGGCTGGCGCGCGTGGAGCTGTACAACTGGGGCACCTTTCACAGCTCCGTGACCGTCTTTGCGCCGGAGGGCCGGAACGCCCTGCTCACCGGCGATATCGGCTCCGGTAAGTCCACCGTGGTCGACGCCGTGACGGCACTCCTTGTTCCGCCCGGGCGGGTGAGTTTCAACAGGGCCGCCGGCGCGGGGCGCCGCGAACGCGATCTCCGCTCCTACGTGCTGGGATACCACCGCTCGCAGCGCGATTCCGACGATCTTCTGGCCCGCCCGGTGGCGTTGCGGGATGCACGCAGCCTGTCGGTGATCCTCGCCGTGTTCACCAACTCCGGCTACGGGCATACGGTGACCCTGGCGCAGGTGCTGCGAATGAAGGACGGTCAGGGCCAGCCGGACCGAATCTATCTGGTGGCGCAGCGCGCGCTGTCGGTGGAACACGACATCCTCACCGCCGGGAACGACCTCACCTCGCTGCGAAACGGACTGCGTCAGCTCAAGGACGCCGACCCGCCGTACCGCACCTACGCGGAGTACGCGGGGGCATTTCGGCGGCGGCTGGGGCTGCGCAGCGAACAGGCGCTGCTGTTGTTTCACCAGACGATATCCATGAAGTCGGTGGGCAATCTCACATCCTTTGTCCGGGAACACATGCTCGAACCGTTCGACGTGGCGACGCGGGTCGCCGCCCTGGTGGCCCACTTTGAGGATCTGCACCGCGCCCACGAAGCCGTGCTCATCGCCCGGGACCAGATCGATCGCCTCACGCAGCTCGAAACGCACATGCAGGCGTGGCGCGACGAGACCGAACGAGCCGCGCGTCTCGCTTTCGCCCGGGACGGATTGGAGCCCTACGTGGCCGAACACCGCGCGACGCTGCTTCGCGCACGGATCGCCGCCCGGGGCGAGGACCTGGACCGTCTGTCCCACCGCCTGAACCACGCCCGGGAACGGCTGCGGGGCGAGCAGGGGCAACGCGAGGAGATTACGGCGGCGATCGCCGACGCCGGCGGTGACCGCCTCTCGGCGCTGAACCGCGAGCGGGAGACACTGTCCGCAGAGCGCGATCGACGGACGCGTGCGGCGGACGACTATCGAACCCTGGCAGCGCAGTTCGACCTGCCCGATCCCCGCGATCCGGAGACGTTCGCCGCTAACCTGCAGCGGGTGGATGAACTCGCCGCGCAGACGCGCAGTGACCTCAACGACGTGAACGCCGCGCTCACCGAGCACGGAGGAACGGTCGCCGAGCTCAAACGGCAACACGACGAACTCACCGCGGAGATCGATTCTCTCGCCGGCCGGCGCAGCAACATTCCCGCCCGTCAGGTGGCGATTCGCGATGCGCTGTCCCAAGCGATCGGCGCCCAGCCCGCGGACCTGCCGTTTGTCGGCGAACTGATCGAGGTCCGCGAGGACGAACGAACCTGGGAGGGCGCGATCGAGCGTGTCCTGCGCAGCTTCGGCCTGAGCCTGCTCGTGCCCCAGGAACACTACGCCGCCGTGAGTAACTGGGTGGACCGGACCCACCTCGGCGGGCGCCTCGTCTACTACCGGGTGCGCGGACAGGAGCAATCCTCCTGGAGTGTCGAACCGCAGGCCGGTGATCTCGCGCACAAGATCGCTCTCAGGCCCGACACTCCCTACCGATCCTGGTTGGAGGAACAGCTTGCCACGCGCTTTTCGTATCATTGCGCCGAGACGATGGAGGAGTTTCGCCGCGCGCCGCAGGCGATCACGCGCAACGGCCAGATCAAGGGGCGCTCGCGGCACGAAAAGGACGACCGCCACCGCATCGACGACCGCAGCCGCTACATCCTGGGGTGGAGCAACGACCGCAAACTGCGCCATTTCCGCACCCTCCGTGACGAACTCGAGACGCAGGCCGCGGCGGCGGCGACGGCGTACGCCGGTGTGCAGGAGCGACAACGGGCCGTCACCGACCGCCAGGCCGCGCTGGCCGTTCTGGCGGCGCGAAAGGACTTTGTCGATCTCGACTGGCGCGCGCCGGCGCTGCGCATCGACGCCATCGACGCCGAAATCGTGGAACTCATGGCAGCGTCCGACCTCCTGGAGTCGCTGACCCGGCGCCGGAAGGCGGTGGACAAACAGATCGCGACGACAACCGCCGAGATCGAACGCCTGCAGGGGGAGGCGACCCGCCTGGACGAGCGGCGCGAGGGTGACCGCGAGGCGCTGCGTTCCGACGAAGAGGTGGTGACTGCCGCGACCGAGCCGATGGAGCAGATTCGCAGCGCCGTGGACGACGTACTGGCGGAGCTGGGTGAGACGGGGAAGCCCGGTGAGGCGGGAGAGCCGGCGGGCCCCGCGGCGCAGGCAGGGTCGCCAGGTCGGGGCGGCGGCATCGCCGGGCTCACGATTGAAAACGCCGGGCGACGTACCAGCGAAGTCCGCGGGCGGATCCAGGCATGGATAGACGCCGTCCAGAAACGCATACGTCGCGCGGAGGACGCAGCGAGCCGTGACATGATCGAGTTTCGGCGGAAGTACGCCGCCGAAACACAGGAGATGGAAGCCTCCGTCGACGGCGCCGGCGAGTTTCTTGACCTCCTCGAACGCCTCCGCCGCGACGACCTGCCGCAGTTTGAAGCGCGCTTCAAACAGCTGCTCAACGAAAACACGATCCGCGAAATCGCCAACTTCCAGGCCCAGTTGAACAAGGAAAGCGAAGTGATCAGCGACCGGATCAAGACGATCAACCGCTCGCTCCACGATATCGACTACGAACCCGGTCGCTACATTCGCCTCGAGAACATGCTGACACCGGATCAGGAAATCCGACGCTTTCGCCAGGATCTCAAAGCGTGCACCAGTGGCGCAATCGGTGCCGAACACGACGGCGACCGTTACGCGGAGCACATCTTCGAACACGTGAAGCGGATCATCGATCGCTTCCGCGGTCGCGACGGCAGCGTCGACATCGACCGCAAATGGACAGACAAAGTTACCGACGTACGGTCCTGGTACGCCTTCGCCGCCTCCGTGCGGTGGCGCGAGGACAACAGCGAGTACGAACACCACAGCGATTCCGACGGCAAGTCCGGCGGACAAAAGGAAAAACTCGCCTACACCGTCCTGGCGGCGAGCGTCGCCTACCAGTTCGGTCTGGAGTGGGGCGAAACACGCTCTCGTAGTTTTCGCTGCGTCGTCATCGACGAAGCATTCGGCAAAGGATCCGACGAGTCGGCGCGCTTCGCCCTCGACCTCTTCCGGCGACTCAACCTCCAACTCGTCATCGTGACACCGCTGACAAAACTGCCGGTCATCGAACCCTACGTGTCGACCGTAGGATTCGTCGCCAACCCCGGAGGCGATCGGTCGATCATGCGCAGTTTCACGATCGAAGAGTACCGCGCCGAACGCGCCGCGCGAGAAACGCGAGAAAGGCGCGAGGGGCGAGACGAAGACGACCGCCGACCAGGCGTCGAGCAAGAACTCGCCGCGCCGAAGGAGTCATCCTCCGGCGTGGAGCAAAAACTCGCCGCGCCGCAGGAGTCATCCTCCGATGCCAATGCAGAGCGTTGAGGAACTCCGCCGGCGCCTCCGTCGCCGCTGGGATCGCGGTGCGTTCCTCGGCGACACCGCCCCAGTCGGCGCCGACGGCGCGTTTCCCCTCCGAGAACCGGTGGGAAGCGCCTCAGCGCGCGTGATCCGTAACGACTTCGAAACCGTCCGTACCTGGGCCGCTGCCTACCGTGACCTCGAAGCGAGAACGGAAACGAGCACGGGACCGACCGCGGAACCGACCCCAGAAACGGCGGGGACATCGACCGCGGGACAGGCGGTGGCCGTGGAGTGGACGACGCGTCGCGACCGCACTTTTGGTGACGTACGCCTGCCAAGAGCCGTTCTCTTCCGGGACATCGACGCGTTGGCGCGGTTCCTCGCCCACGGCGCACCGGCCGAACTGAAACGATTCCGGTCGCTGGTAACTGAAGTTGTGGACGCCGAGCCCGCTCTCGGCGCGTGGGTTTCCCGGTCGCCCCGACGTCTGCTATCGGCGGCTGAGGCGGTCCCCCGCCTCGTCGCAGTGACCACGTGGTACCGGGCGCAATGTGAAACGAGCGCCGGGCGCGAGACCAGCGCCGGGCGTGAAGCAAGCACCGAACGCGACGCCAGCGCCGAGCGCGAAGGAAGCACCGAGCGCACAACCCGCACCGAGCGCGACGCCAGCACCGAGCGCGAAATCGGTGGCCGTGCATCGGGCGACGAAGCCGCCGACGCTCCGGCTATGTATCTGCGTCAGATTCCTGTCGCCGGAGTCGACACCAAGTTTGTCGAGCGCTATCGTGGAATCCTCTCCGAGTGGTGGGCGATCATCGAGATAGAACACGGCGGCGCCACTGAACACCACCGACACGCAGAGGCCCGCACCACCGATATGGCCGAGGACCGTGAAGAGCGCGGCGGCTCGGGTGAGGTCGGTGAGACCGGCACCGACGAAGAGTCGAGTGATAGCGACGAGCCCGCCGCCAACCATCCCCCCGGCGCCCGAGGCGCCTCGACGCTGGCGGCGTTCGCGGATCGGTTCGGCTTCCTCAGCGCCCCAACCTTGGTTCGATTTCGCGTCCTGGACGGCACACGTTCGATCGGCGGATTCCGTGACGTCTCGGTTCCGCTCGACGAACTGTCTGTGGCACCGCCGGTGCCGCTCGATCGGGTCTATGTGGTGGAAAACGATGTTACGGCCCTGGCGTTTCCCGAGGTGCCGCGGAGCATCGTGGTTTTCGGGCGAGGGTACGCGGTTGCGGATCTGGCGGCCGTTGCCTGGCTCCGTGACGTGGACGTGGTGTACTCCGGAGACATCGATACCCACGGTTTCGCGATTCTCAATCGTCTCCGGAGTCATCTGCCCCACGTCCGATCAGTTCTCATGGATGAGGAGACGCTGATACGCCATCGCGATCAGTGGAGCGTGGAATCGACCCCGACGACGGTCGATCTGCCGTTTCTCTCACCCGCCGAATCGGCGGTCTACGACATCCTCAGGTCGAACCGATATGGCGACGGAGTTCGTCTGGAGCAGGAGCGGATCGCATACAGTCGTCTGGTTGCAGCGGTTGTGGCTCAATAGGCAGTATCCAGAACCTTGTTGCAAACGGGTGCTAACTCGCGTCGCGGAAACGACGTAGGTCAGTTGAGCACTCCTTGAGACGCCAAATCCTGACAGCACAAGCACGTGCAACCCGATCTGCAACAATCTTCTGTATACAGCCAAAAGTACAAAACGAGTACACACCCGGTACACCTGTAGGATTGCAGTGGCGGCGCTGAGGCCGCACCATCACACTACGTTTATCCAAAAGGAGAGGTGCGTATGAAGACACTTCGCAACGCCCTGATCGCGCTGGTGCTGATCGGGCTCGTGATGCCGGTATTTGCCGGTGGACAATCGGAATCGAACGCCGCGGCCCAGGGTGGTGGCGACGTCACGGAGATCACCTTCGGTTCGTGGCGCGTCGACGATGTCGACCAGATGAACCGCCTGATCGCCGCGTTCAATGAGGAATACCCGAACATCGCGGTGGTGTTCGATCCCACGACGCCGCCGGACTACAACGCCACGCTGCGCCTGCAGCTGGAATCGGGCATCGCACCGGACGTGTTCTACGCCCGCAGCTACGCCACGGGCCAGGAGCTGTTCTCCGAGGGCTACATGCTCGACCTGAGCGACGAGGCCTACGTGAGCGAGCGCTATGACGACGGCGCCCGCGCCCCCTGGCAGATGCCCGACGGCACGCAGTTCGCCATGCCGCTGGTGGCGGTGAGCCACGGCGTGTACTACAACCAGGATCTGTTCGACGAGCTCGGCCTCGATATTCCGCAGACCTGGGACGAACTGATGAACGTGGCGCAGCAGATCAAGGACGCCGGCTACATCCCCTTCGCCAATGGCCTGGCGGACGAGTGGGACATCGCTGAGGTGGTGTGGATGAACATCGCCCCGGGCTTCCTGGGTGGCCGCAAGGCGCGCCTGGCGTACGAGGCCGGTGAACGCCCCTTCAACGACGACGCGATGGTGAGCGTGTTCGAGGCGATGGCCTCCCTGACGCCGTACCTGCCCGATGGCTATCAGGCGATCAACTACAACGACAGCAAGGCGCTCTTCCTCCTCGGCGAGGCCGCCATGTGGTTCGACGGTTCCTGGACGATCAGCGAGTTCGAAGCGTCCAACCCCGACTTCAACTGGTCGGTCTTCGCACCGCCGGCGCCCACCGCCGACGCGCAGGCGATCACCTTCCACCCCGATGCGGGTGTGGCGATCAACCCCGCCAGCGACAACATCGAAGCCGCCAAGACCTTTGTTGAGTGGCTCTCCGGCCCCACGGCGTCGCAGATTCTCGGGAACGAGCTCGCCGGGTTCTTCCCGATGGTCGCCGATGCGCCGACGCTGACCAACGAGCACGCCAACGATTTCCTCGCGCTGAACAACGGCCGCGACCTGGACGTGCGTTTTCCGTGGCCCAAGCTGATGAACGGCGACCCCAGCGGGTATACGCTCATTCAGCAGGGTTCGATCAATGTGATCACCGGCAACATCACCCCGCAGGAAGCGGCGGATCAGATGGAGGCGGGTCTGTCGCAGTGGTACGAACCGGCGATGTAATGACTCTATGAGGGGGCGATTCCGGGCCGGCGTTGCCGCGCCCGAGCCCCCCTCAGCTTTGCGTTCACGGAGGATCAATGACCGCACGTTCGTTTCGACTGCCCCGCATTCCCGTCTGGATCTGGTACATGCTGCCGGGCCTTCTTGTGTACACCGCCTTCATGGCCGTGCCGCTGTTCAAATCGCTGCAGTTGAGCCTGTACACCGGAAGCGGGTTCCAGATCGACACGTTTGTCGGCTTCGACAACTACCGACGGCTGCTCACGGAGGGCGAGGTCTCGCAGCGGTTCTGGGGTGCCTTCGGCCACACGTGGGTCTTTTTCGCGGTACACATGATCGTACAGAACTCCCTTGGACTGCTGTTCGCGCTCCTGCTCAGCTCCGAGGCGATCAAGGGGAGGGCTCTGTACCGGACGATTATCTTCATTCCCGCGACACTCGCGATCGTGGTTACCGGCTTCCTGTGGAAGCTGTTGCTCAATCCACAGTGGGGTGCGGTAAACCTCATGCTGGAGGCTGTGGGTCTGGGGGCGTTTGCGCAGCCCTGGCTCGGGATCGAGGGGGTTTCGCTGGTGGTGATTTCGCTCGTCTCGAGCTGGCAGTGGGTGGGAATTCCCACGATGATCTTCCTGAGCGCCCTGCAGGCGATTTCGGGCGATCTCTTCGAGGCGGCGGATATCGACGGCGCGAGTTCCTGGACCACCTTCTCGCGGATCAAGCTTCCGCTGATCTGGCCCATGATGGGGGTGGTGGCGATCCTCACCTTTACCAATAACTTCAACGCCTTCGACGTTGTGTTCGCCATGGCCGGCGCCAACGGGCCACCGAACTACTCGAGCGATATCCTGGGCACCTACTTCTACCGGGTGGGCATCGCCGGGGAACACCCGGTGGGGATTCCGGACATGGGCCTCGGCGCGGCGGTGGCGTCGATTATCTTCGTGGTGCTTTTTGTGGGCGTCCTGGTGATGCGGACGGTGTTTCAGTCCGACGGCACCGACGACTGAGGGGAGGCAGCAGTATGGCAGCAGTGCAGGTCCGGGGCCGCCGTATCGGGTCCCACATCATCCTCTCGGTTTGGTCGATTCTGGTGCTGATCCCGCTGTGGATCATGGTGATCAATTCGTTCAAGTCGAAGCTCGCGATCTACCGCAGTCCCTTCGGGCTGCCGGACCAGTGGACGCTGGACGGCTACCTGTCGGTGTTCTCGCGGTCGAGCTTTCCGCGGTACTTCTTCAACTCGATCGCGATCACGACGATTTCGATCGCCGGGATCATCATTCTGGCGTCGCTGGCGGCCTACGCGATCGCGCGGTGGAAGAGCCGCGTGTCGACGGCGGTGTTTCTGTTCTTTCTTGCGGGGATGATGATTCCGATCCGCATCGGCAGTATCAACCTGCTCATGATCCTGCGAAACCTGGGGCTGCTGGATCAGCTCATCGGCCTGCTGCCGATCTACATCGCCATGGGGATGCCGATCGGCGTGTTCGTGCTGACGGAGTTTATGCGTACGGTGCCGCCGGAACTGACGCAATCGGCGTACATCGACGGTGCCGGCGATTTCCGCATCTTCTGGCAGATTGTGCTGCCCCTGACGCGCCCGGCGATGGCGACGGTGGCGATCTTCAACCTGGTGGTGTTGTGGAACGATCTGTGGTTCCCGCTGATTTTTATCCGCAGCGAGTCGCAGCGAACGCTCATGCTGGGGGTGACGCGGTTGTTCGGGCAGTATCAGACGGACTGGACGCTGATCCTGTCGACGCTGACCGTGGCGACGGTGCCGATCGTGCTGTTGTATGTGTTGATGGCGAAGCAGTTTATCGCGGGCCTCACCGCCGGCGCCGTCAAAGGCTAGGCTGTATACAGAAGGTTGTTGCAATAGAGCCCGCAAAGCTCAATCTGGAAACGATTTGCGAGGGTGAGTCCATTCGGTCGATGGAACTCTTTCTCCCGCAAGGACTTCGGGAACACCGTGCAACAATCTCCTGTATACTGCCAGGCGTCAAAGCCACCCTCTGATGAGGTCCCGGGCGGCGTAGGCCGGCAGGGTCACCGTGGTGCCGTTCTGGCCCTTCTTCCACCGGATCGGCGGGGTGACCGCTGAACCTCGCCATGCCTCTTGCAGACTTTCCGGCACGGTCCTTCCGACGATATCGACCCGTCGCTGGAAGAACTCCCGATTGATCCGCCGCAGCGCGCGGCGACCTGTGGTGCACACCGTTCCTTGTTCGCTGTGGACTCCCTGGTCAGGCTTTTTCACACGCCAGGGCCGCCGCGTGTTCAGGTCCCAGGCGAACACCCACATCCGGTACATCTGCATTGCGCTGTGGCGGGCGAAGGCGATGGTCTCCCGTGTGTGTTCCCGCAGGCGATGGCGTATGAGTCGGTCCACGTAGTTCACCGGGAACAGGGGGTTGTCCATTGTACGCGGCGCCGTGCTCGAGGTCGTGCGGTGCTTCATGAGGCGTCTGGAACGAAGATATTTGTACACCGGTGATCGATGCACGATCCGACGGTACGCAGGATGCTGGTCGGTATCGACCAGCGCCGGGCGTATTCGGTCGAAATCGAGGTAGCGCCAGAGCTCCTGCCATATCTGAGACATCGATCCATCCAATGTGCCCTCGGGTATCCGCCAGGAGTCTTGCTTCGCTTCGACGCGCAGGTGTTGTTTGAGTGTCATTTGCCCGCCGCGAAGAAAAACGCCGTGGGTGATCGCGAGGATTGTCTCGCCGGTGGCGTCAACCAGGGTGGTGAGGTCGCAGGGATAGTCCTGACTGGTGATGAAGGACCGCAGACCGTCGAAGACGAGGCGACCACGTGGTTCGATGTACGAAAGCAGGATCACCTGCGTGGCGATCGCCTGGCGACCCAGCCGAACCATCGCGGACTGTATCGTCATGGGAGAGACCCGAAAGTGTTGTGCGATCTCACGCTGCGAAGCGCCCTCGAGGAGCGATCTTGCGAGTGCGCGCAGCGGGAGGTGCCGTTTGGCGTAGTAATGCATCGATTCGGTCTGGGTGCTGCAGGTGCGGCCACACGACCGACACCGGAAGCGCTGTACGCGGCCGTGCGCCAGGGTGCGGTACCACCCAAACCTACGGAACCAGCCGACCGGCGGGTTGGTGTGAGATGGGCAGGCGGCGTTGGGGCAGTGTGAAGGAACGGGCATAGGAACCTCCTGAGCGCAGAATCGGGAGGGCCGAGCGGTTTGCGCGTCGTCCCCTCCGATAATCCTTTACTGCGTCGGGAGTTCTGCTGCTTTTTTAGTCGCCTGGCTGTATACAGAACCTTGTTGCCGGACCTATCCCAAATGCCGTTCAGCCAAAGAGTTGCGCGGGTCGATTTCTCTTCTCGCCGTAAGTCGTTTCGTCGAAGGAATTTGGCGTTGCATCTGCAACAAGGTTCTCGATACAGCCCTAGAACAAACCCGTGGCGCGGGCGATGCGGATCGCGGTCACCCGGTCCGGGGCGTTCATCTTGTCGTAGATCTGGCTGATGTAGTTGCGGACCGTCTGGTCGGCAACGTGAACCTGCGCCGCGATCTCGCGATTCTGGTAGCCCTCGATCACCAGTGCGAGAATCCGCCGCTCCTTGCGACTGAGGCGGTCGTACCACTCCGGCGGTGCGGGTGGTGCTGCCCGCCCGGTGGTCCCCTCGCCGGTGGAGGCGCCACCGGCGTCGTGACCCGGTTGCATGAGGGTGCGTACCACGTGCGGATCGATCGTCACGACGCCGGCCTGCACCGCCCGAATCGCGGTGAGCAGCTCATCCGTGGAGATCGACTTCAGCAGGTAGCCCGACGCGCCGACGCGCATCGCATCGTGGACGTACTGATCGTCCTCGAAGGTGGTCAGCATCACGATCTTCACCGTCGGCGCGCGCATCCGGATCCGCCGCGTTGCCTCTACCCCGTCCATCTCCGGCATGCGCACGTCCATGAGCACCAGTTCCGGGTGCGTGTCCGCCACCATCTCCAGCGCCTCAACGCCGTTTTCCGCCACGCCGACGATCGAAAAGCCCTCGTCGACGGTCTCCAGGATGGCGCGCATGCTCTCCAGAAACAGGCGCTGGTCGTCCACCAGGGCGATCCTCACTGCGGTACCTCCACTTCCAATACGAATCCCGGCGAGAGGCTGCGATAGCGGACCTCGCCGTCGAAGGGTGCCAGACGCTCGCGCATGCCGGTAATGCCGATGCCCTCCTCGACATCCTGGCTCCCGACGCCGTCGTCGATAACGCGCATGTGCAGGGCGCCGTCGCGTCGGGAGAGTGTGACGGTCACGCGGCGGGCGGAGCCGTGGCAGAACGCGTTGGTGATCCCTTCCTGAGCCGATCGGAACAGCGCCTGGTCGAGTTCGGCGGATCCCGTCTCGGTTGGACCGATTGCCTCGTAGCGAACCTGCATGCCGGCGACGTCGGAGAAGTGCCGCGTGAGCTGGATGATCCGACTGTCCAGGGACTGGCCCCGACCACCGACGTTCCTGAGTGCCCGCAGCGCGGAGCGCACCTGTTGGTACCCCTCGTTCAGCGCGTCCTGTGCTTGCCGCATGAGCTCCTTCAGGCGCCCGGGATCGCGGTCAAACAGAACGGTGGATGCCTCGAGCATCATGCGCTGGTTGGTGAAGGCGTACCCCACGGTGTCGTGGATTTCCCGGCTGATGCGTTCGCGTTCAGCCTGCACGGTGGATTGCTCGATCTCCAGCGCGTACCGCTGGTACTCCATGTTGGCATCGATCAGCCGCTGGATGACCAGGTCCTTCTCGGCGTTGGCGACCAGTGCCCGCGCCTCCCGCCGTCGCAGCGTGTTGGCCGCAGCGGCTACCGCCAACACCAGGGCATCCACGACGACCATTCCCGCGATATCGCCAGGCGCGACCGGCGGCAGTGGCGTGTTCCAGGCGGTGGTGGGACCCTGCTGCAGCGCCAGGAACGACACGGCCACCGTGACGGTGAGTGTCGCGGTGAGGGGCTCTACGATCAGCGCGAACTCGGCGACCAGGACCGCCGAAAGCACCAGTTCCAGCAGGATCCAGTCACCCAAGGGCACGCCGACGACGTAGACCATCATCCACTGCGCCGCAAACGCCACCAGATACATCGTGTTGGGAAGATCGAACAGAAAGACAACCGCCAGCGCCGCTGACACCAGAAGTGCCGGAACCGCGTAGCTGAGCCAGCGGTCGGGGGCGGCAACACCACCGCCGATTGAAACGAGAAGAGGAACTGCCGAATGGACCGCGATTACGCCGGCGACCACCGCCGCCCGCCACGAATGCATGGTGTACGGTACGGCGGCTTTCCCGTGTCGTCAATGCCGGGGCTGTATACAGGAGATTGTTGCAGACTCGCTTCCATCGTTCGGACGGGCAACGAGTTAGCGCGTGCCGGCATGCTGCGCAGGCAGATCGTGCTCTGCCTGCGTGACTTACGGGCGGTTTTGCAACAAGGTTCTATATCACTGCTGTCCGGTTAAAAGGGAGAGGAAAGAAAGAAGAGCTTGCACCTCCCATTTCTGTAGGTAGAATGAAATTGCCAAACCATTCTGCTACAAGGAGATGCAAGCATGAGGAACTATAGCACCGTTTTGAGTGATCTGTTAAGGGTGGTTCCGAGACATCGAATCACGAAACGT